>Ga0315911_1000015_pt1:0-10000 | contig 185247 bp, 158 predicted proteins | sample Edanod1MG_FD_207737 | JGI IMG/M metagenome (GOLD analysis project Ga0315911, IMG submission 207737) | Root nodule microbial communities collected in Santa Monica, California, United States - Edamame nodules 1 | ecosystem: Host-associated > Plants > Roots > Nodule | place: USA... | reverse complement strand
TGCGAAGTGATGTTTCGCGAACGATTGAACGAGGCATTCTCGAGCTTCAATTCCATCTGGTGGAGCCAGACGGGATCGAACCGACGACCTCATGCTTGCAAAGCACGCGCTCTCCCAGCTGAGCTATGGCCCCGTACCAGAAGACGAATGCTCCGCACTCGATCAAAATGGTGGGCCTGGGAAGACTTGAACTTCCGACCTCACGCTTATCAAGCGCGCGCTCTAACCAACTGAGCTACAAGCCCCTAACACGAGAGACATGCCGGCGCGCACTCGACCTGAAGTCGGTGCACCGCACAGCGCTCAGCCCCTGGCGCGTGTTCGTCCGCGAAGAAAGAGAAACGAAGACGGCGAAATCCCGCCAATGGAGCTCAACAATCCTGAAACTGTTGGCCCCTGAATGTTTCTAAAACGGTTCGATAGTGAGCGTGAGCTCGCTGAAGAACCATCCTTAGAAAGGAGGTGATCCAGCCGCAGGTTCCCCTACGGCTACCTTGTTACGACTTCACCCCAGTCGCTGACCCTACCGTGGCCGGCTGCCTCCCTTGCGGGTTAGCGCACCGTCTTCAGGTAAAACCAACTCCCATGGTGTGACGGGCGGTGTGTACAAGGCCCGGGAACGTATTCACCGTGGCGTGCTGATCCACGATTACTAGCGATTCCAACTTCATGGGCTCGAGTTGCAGAGCCCAATCCGAACTGAGACGGCTTTTTGAGATTTGCGAAGGGTCGCCCCTTAGCATCCCATTGTCACCGCCATTGTAGCACGTGTGTAGCCCAGCCCGTAAGGGCCATGAGGACTTGACGTCATCCCCACCTTCCTCGCGGCTTATCACCGGCAGTCTCCTTAGAGTGCTCAACTAAATGGTAGCAACTAAGGACGGGGGTTGCGCTCGTTGCGGGACTTAACCCAACATCTCACGACACGAGCTGACGACAGCCATGCAGCACCTGTCTCCGGTCCAGCCGAACTGAAGAACTCCGTCTCTGGAGTCCGCGACCGGGATGTCAAGGGCTGGTAAGGTTCTGCGCGTTGCGTCGAATTAAACCACATGCTCCACCGCTTGTGCGGGCCCCCGTCAATTCCTTTGAGTTTTAATCTTGCGACCGTACTCCCCAGGCGGAATGCTTAAAGCGTTAGCTGCGCCACTAGTGAGTAAACCCACTAACGGCTGGCATTCATCGTTTACGGCGTGGACTACCAGGGTATCTAATCCTGTTTGCTCCCCACGCTTTCGTGCCTCAGCGTCAGTATCGGGCCAGTGAGCCGCCTTCGCCACTGGTGTTCTTGCGAATATCTACGAATTTCACCTCTACACTCGCAGTTCCACTCACCTCTCCCGAACTCAAGATCTTCAGTATCAAAGGCAGTTCTGGAGTTGAGCTCCAGGATTTCACCCCTGACTTAAAGACCCGCCTACGCACCCTTTACGCCCAGTGATTCCGAGCAACGCTAGCCCCCTTCGTATTACCGCGGCTGCTGGCACGAAGTTAGCCGGGGCTTATTCTTGCGGTACCGTCATTATCTTCCCGCACAAAAGAGCTTTACAACCCTAGGGCCTTCATCACTCACGCGGCATGGCTGGATCAGGCTTGCGCCCATTGTCCAATATTCCCCACTGCTGCCTCCCGTAGGAGTTTGGGCCGTGTCTCAGTCCCAATGTGGCTGATCATCCTCTCAGACCAGCTACTGATCGTCGCCTTGGTGAGCCATTACCTCACCAACTAGCTAATCAGACGCGGGCCGATCTTTCGGCGATAAATCTTTCCCCGTAAGGGCTTATCCGGTATTAGCTGAAGTTTCCCTCAGTTGTTCCGAACCAAAAGGTACGTTCCCACGCGTTACTCACCCGTCTGCCGCTGACATATTGCTATGCCCGCTCGACTTGCATGTGTTAAGCCTGCCGCCAGCGTTCGCTCTGAGCCAGGATCAAACTCTCAAGTTGGACTTGAACTTTGAACCGGCTGATCACAACGTTTGACGAGGTCCCACCATTCTTCACCGGCCGAAACCGGCGAGCTGCTGACGATTCACATCGTGTGCAGCGATGGTGTAACCTTTAAAACGTGTACCGCCGAAGTCTTTCGTCCACCCTCAGAAAGTCGAAAGCCGAAGCTTTCAAGTATTCCGAGAGACGCAAGGACTCCGCCGTCCACGTTTCTCTTTCTTCATCTTTACTTGTCAAACAGCCCGGGATCTGGCGATCCCACACCCTTGGAGGGTGGTTCTACCCTTCACCGACCGACGATGAACCCCAACCGATTGATGTCGGCTGTTGTGTCACTCATCTAAGTGAGGAGCATCAGAGGCGCGTTCGCTCGCCTTGGTCAGTGACCCGGCGGCGCCGCGCTCAGTGGTTGGTTTATAGTCCCCACCCCTCGGGATTGTCAACGGCCATTGTCAACAAATCGTCGCACGCCCAAATCGCTTGTGCAGTGCGAAGAAATTCTCGTGCTTTCCGTGGCTTAGGTCGGAGGTAAAAATTCGTCACCCAGCCCTCGCCGCAAAAAACTTCAAAAAAAGTTTGTCGCCGAGGAGCCCGAGGCCCTCCAAAACGGGTTCCAACCGCCCCCGGGCCGGGCGGCGGGCATCGACCTGCTTTCAGGGCAGCTTTTCCACCTCAAATGCCGCACTTGAGCCACAATCCTGCGACGTTCTGGCTATAACGAATGCATTGAACCGCTCGTAACCTGTGGGGGCTGGGGCGGTTTTTCTGGGGGACCAGGCGATTTTCTCCAAGAATCCGTCGCCTCTTCCCTTCGCGGTCGAGCAACATCGAGAGATCTGCACACCATTGACGTTCGAGATCGCGGCTAGCTAATGGCCATCGGCTTCTCGAATTCGATGCGTGTGGCTCGCCACACTGCCGAGATTCCTCGTCACGGGATCAAGGTGGGGACAAGGACGAGCAGAGGTCGATCGCAGTTGCTGGAATTTGGGGGGATGCAGGGTTGAGCCAACGGGCGTCACGCGGAAGCGGCATTGGGCGCGAGACCGGGATGATCGATCTCGGTCACGAACCGCCGCTTTCGGTCGACGGCACCGAGGCTGCGGTGATCGATCGCCGCCGCGTCTCCGTTCAATGGTTCAGCGGCACCATTCTGACTGGACTATGTGGCGCGGCCCTGATCGGCGGCGCCGTTTTTGCGTCGCTCGACGGCGAGATGACCTTCGCCAAGGTGCCGGAGCGCGTCGAAGGCGCGCTGCGCGGCGCGTTCACCGGCAATGATCGCGTCGTCAGCCTGCACAAGGGCGACCGCCTGCCGCCGCCCAGCGAATCCTCCGCTTCCCGCAGCCTGGTGCGCGTGTCGACCGTGACCCGCGTCGGCAATCGCGACGTGATGCGGGTGCGGCCCTTCATCCGCATTTCCGGCAATCTCTCGATGACCACGAGCGATCTGTCGGCCAAAATCCCGGCATTCAACGCGCAGCGTCTGCTGACCGATGTCGGCTCCGACACGCCGGCGGCGGCCGAGGATCCGAATGCCGCGGCCGAGCCCGACGCCGAGGTCTCGTTCGTCACCAAGGATCTCGGCTCCGTGCTGCCGAAGGCCAAGCTCGCCGCCGTCGTCGCGCTCGACGACGTGCTGATGCGGGTCCGCGACGCCGCCAACTGGCGCGGCTCCGGCGGCTCGGTGCGCTACGCTTCCCTCGCCAATGCTGCAGCTGACGCGAGTGGTGCCGGCCCCGACATGAGGATGGCCTACGCCACCGAGGGCAATACCTCCGATCCCTATGCCGGCTTCGAGACCCGCGTGGTGCCGGAGAACGTCACCCTGCTGCCGAAGACCAAAGAGCAGGTCACCGGCGGCAATCCGGTCGGTGAACGGGTTCACCTCGTCAAGAAGGGCGACAGCATCACCTCGATCCTGCGCGATCAGGGCGCAACGCCCGACGAGGCGAAGGCGATCGCCGCAACGCTCGGTCCGCGCGGCCGCGAGGGCGGCCTGAAGGAAGGCCAGAAGGTCCGAATCCTGATGGCGCCGGCCGCTCCCGGACCGAATGTCAGGCTGCAGCCCTATCGGGTGATCGTCGCCAACGAATCCATTATCGAGGCCGTCGCCGCGCTGTCCGATCTCGGCAAATACGTTGCCGTCGACGTGCAGAGCATGAACACCGTCACCGAGACCGCCGACAATTCCAGCGACGATGACGAGGATGATGGCAGCGGCGTGCGGCTCTATCAGAGCATTTACGAGACCGCGCTGCGCAACAAGGTGCCGCCGACCGTCATCGAAGACATGGTCAAGATCTACTCCTATGACGTCGATTTCCAACGCAAGGTACAGCCCGGCGACTCGTTCGACGTGTTCTTTGCCGGCGAGGACGAGGGCGTCACCAGCACCGAAAAGACCGAAGTGCTCTACGCCGCGCTGACCGTGGGCGGCGAAACCAAGAAATACTACCGATTCCAGAGCTCGGACGACGGCCTCGTCGACTACTATGACGAGACCGGCAAGAGCGCGAAGAAGTTCCTGGTGCGCAAGCCGGTCAACAACGCGATCATGCGTTCGGGCTTCGGCGGCCGTCGCCACCCGATCCTCGGCTATGTGAAGATGCACACCGGCGTCGACTGGGCCACCGCCTACGGCACGCCGATCTTCGCGTCCGGCAACGGCGTGCTCGAGAAGGTCGGATACGAGGGCGGTTACGGCAAATATATCCGCATGAAGCATGCCAATGGCTATGAGACGGCCTACGGCCACATGTCGGCCTTCGCCAAGGGCATGGAGATCGGCAAGAAGGTGCGGCAGGGCCAGGTGATCGGCTTCGTCGGCTCGACCGGCCAGTCGACCGGCCCGCACGTCCACTACGAAATCCTGGTCAACGGCCGATTCGTCGACCCGATGCGCGTGAAGCTGCCGCGCGGCCGTTCGCTCGAAGGCCCGATGCTGGCGAACTTCGAGAAGGAGCGCGACCGGATCGAGGCCCAGATGTCCAGCCGCGGCAGCTCGCGAATCGTCTCGGACGCCACGAGCTCGACATCGCAGACCCGCTCCATCACCAACCGCTGATGATGCGATAGGGCGCCAGTTCCATCAGATTTCGCTCGTGAGATGGGAACCCGAACGGCGACCATCCAGTTGATTCGTCAGTGAAACCTCCAATGGAGGGTGTCATGGAGAACTGGACGAATGCAAAACTGTGCGATGTCGCCAACCTGATCCTCGGCGCGATTCTCTTCCTATCGCCGTGGCTGTTCAAGTTCGACGCCGGAACGGTTTCCACCAACGCCTACATCGTCGGCCTCGCGATGGCGGGCCTCGCGATCGCCGCGCTCGCGGCATTCGCGGTCTGGGAGGAGTGGCTGAACCTCATCGTCGGGCTTTGGGCGCTGGTCTCGCCCTGGGTCCTGGGTTTCCAGGGAATGACCACCGCGACGACCGTGCACGTGGTGATCGGCATCGCCGTCGCGGTCCTTGCGGCGATCGAGCTCTGGGTGATGTCCCAGCATCCGCCTCGGCTCACGACGCACAGCTGAGGCCTTGAACAGATCCATCCCTACCCGCTGGCGCGGATCGCCGGCGGGGAGGGTTTGGTTGCGCTCAACGAAGATATGCACAAGGATTTGCACCATGACCCAGCTCACCCGCGACGATGTGCTGAAGGCCGTCGGCCACACCGACGACGTCACGATTGCCAGGATCATTGCGTCGGGAGCAACCATCACCGAGCTTGCCGAGGCGCAGGCCTGGCTCGCCAATGACGAACCGCTGATCAATGCCGGCAGGCCGCTGGCCACCGGCCGTGCCCGCGAACTGGTCGATATCCTTTCCGAGCTCGAGTCGGCCGAGGACGACGAGCCCGCCAGCCCTTCGCCGCCGATCGTCCCGCAGGAGTGATTCGCAAATGAAGATCCTCCCCGCGACCTGCGGGGAGGATTCTGGTGTTGCGCCGTCAGTTCAGCTTGCGCTTCGAGACCGGAGCCTCGAACTGCACGATCTCGGCGGTCTTGGGCACCTGACCGTTGAAGGTCAGCACGTTGCCCTTCTCCGAGATCACGACGTGATCGCCGTCCTTGACCTCACCGGCGAGGATCATCTCGGCCAGCGGATCCTGCACGCTGCGCTGGATCACCCGCTTCAGCGGACGGGCGCCGTAAGCCGGATCCCAGCCCTTCTCGGCGAGCCAATCCCGCGCCTTCGCATCGAGCGTGAGCTCGATCTTGCGATCCTCGAGCAGCTTGGTCAGCCGTCCGAACTGGATCTCGACGATGCGGCCCATCTCGCTCTTCTGCAGGCGGTGGAACAGGATGATCTCGTCGATGCGGTTCAGGAATTCCGGCCTGAAATGCGCCCGCACGACGCCCATCACCTGATCGCGGACCGCCGCGGTGTCCTCGCCTTCCGGCTGATTCACCAGGAACTCCGAACCGAGGTTCGAGGTCATGATGATCAGCGTGTTGCGGAAGTCGACGGTGCGGCCCTGACCATCGGTCAGGCGGCCGTCGTCGAGCACCTGCAACAGCACGTTGAAGACGTCGGGATGCGCCTTCTCGATCTCGTCGAACAGCACGACCTGGTAGGGCCGGCGCCGCACGGCTTCGGTCAGGGCACCGCCCTCGTCGTAGCCGACATAGCCGGGAGGCGCGCCGATCAGCCGCGAGACCGAGTGCTTCTCCATGAACTCGGACATGTCGAGGCGGACCATCGCGGTCTCGTCGTTGAACAGGTCAGCGGCGAGCGCCTTGGTTAGCTCGGTCTTGCCGACGCCGGTGGGGCCTAAGAACATGAACGAGCCGGTCGGCCGGTTCGGATCCTGCAGGCCCGCGCGGGCACGGCGCACGGCGGTGGCCACCGCACGCACGGCTTCGGCCTGGCCGACGACACGCCTGGCGAGACTGTCCTCCATTTTCAGGAGCTTGTCCTTTTCGCCCTCGAGCATCTTGTCGACCGGCACGCCGGTCCAGCGCGAGACGACCTGCGCGATGTGGTTGGCGGTGACCGCCTCCTCCATCATCTCGCCGCCGTTCTGCTTGCCGCTTTCGCTTGCCTCGATATCGGCGAGCTTCTTTTCCAGCTCGGGAATCCGGCCATAGGCCAGTTCGCCCGCCTTCTGGAATTCGCCGCGACGCTGCGCATTGGCAAGCTCGACGCGGAGCGCATCGAGTTCGCCCTTCAGCTTCTGGGCATTGGAGAGCTTGTTCTTCTCCGCGCTCCAGCGCGCCGTCAGCGCCGTCGACCGCTCCTCGAGCCCTGCGAGCTCCTTCTCCAGGGTCTGCAGGCGGCTCTTGGAGCCGGCATCGTTCTCCTTCTTCAGCGCCTCCTGCTCGATCTTCAGCCGGATGATGTCGCGATCCAGCGAATCGAGCTCTTCCGGCTTGGAATCGACCTGCATCTTCAGCCGCGCCGCCGCCTCGTCCATCAGGTCGATGGCCTTGTCGGGCAGGAAGCGGTCGGTGATGTAGCGGTTCGACAGCGTGGTCGCGGCCACCAGCGCGGAATCGGTGATTCGCACGCCGTGATGCTGCTCGTACTTGTCCTTCAGGCCGCGCAGGATCGAGATGGTGTCCTCGACCGTCGGTTCGCTGACATAGATCGGCTGGAACCGGCGGGCCAGCGCGGCATCCTTCTCGACATGCTTGCGGTACTCGTCGAGCGTGGTCGCACCGATACAGTGCAGCTCGCCGCGCGCGAGCGCAGGCTTCAACAGGTTGGAGGCGTCCATCGCGCCGTCGGTCTTGCCGGCGCCGATCAGCGTGTGCATCTCGTCGATGAACAGGATGATGCCGCCCTCGGCGGTCGAGACCTCCTGCAGGACGGACTTCAGGCGCTCCTCGAACTCGCCGCGATATTTCGCGCCGGCGATCAGGGCGCCCATGTCGAGCGACAGCAGCTTCTTGTCCTTCAGGCTCTCCGGCACGTCGCCGTTGAGGATGCGCAGCGCCAGGCCCTCGACGATCGCGGTCTTGCCGACGCCGGGCTCACCGATCAGGACGGGATTGTTCTTGGTCCGCCGCGACAGCACCTGGATGGTACGGCGAATCTCCTCGTCGCGGCCGATCACCGGGTCGAGCTTGCCGTCGCGCGCAGCCTGGGTCAGGTCGCGGGCATATTTCTTCAGCGCGTCGTAGGCGTTCTCGGCAGTCGCGCTGTCGGCGGTGCGGCCCTTGCGCAGCGCTTCAATCGCCGCGTTCAGGTTCTGCGCCGTGACGCCGCCCTTGCTCAGGATGGAGGCGGCCTCGCTGCCCTTCTCGAGCGTGAGCCCGAGCAGCAGCCGCTCGACGGTGACAAAACTGTCGCCGGCCTTGTCGGCAGCCTTTTCCGCCGCATCGAAGGCACGCGCCAGTTCCGGCGACAGGTAGACCTGCCCGGCACCATTGCCCGAGACCTTCGGCAGCTTGTTCAGCGCCTCTTCGGTCGCTTTCAGGATTGCTCTGGAATTACCGCCAGCACGGTCGATCAGACCGCCAGCGAGTCCCTCATTGTCGTCCAGCAGCACCTTCAACAGATGCGACGGCGAGAACTGCTGGTGACCGTCGCGCATTGCGAGCGATTGGGCAGACTGGATGAATCCGCGCGCGCGCTCGGTGTACTTCTCAATGTTCATTCGTTTTCCCTCGGCCTGCCGTCACCACCCATTCAGGCATGGTTCCGGCATCTTCATTGGGTTTCCGCGGGCCGCGTTGACGTTCCTCAACCAGCCTCTGGTCGTCGCCATCATTTTTTAGGCTTGCCGCAGATGTGGGCACTTGGTTCCAAAACGGAAGAGCCGCAGTCTGCGATTTCGCCCGATGAAGCTCAGCGCCGCACGATGGCGACAAGGTAGCGGCAGGGCTGAGCCGTTTCGTTGCGGAAGACGATGTCCGATGGCGGACCAAGCTCGACGCGGTCACCCGCAGCGAGCTCGTGGCGCTCCGCCCCTTCCATCAAAGTGAGGCGGCCGCTGATCACCCACACCACCTGGCGGACCAGGTGATAGGCGCTGGCGGGGAAGCCGGCTTCCTGCCTTGCAGGCAGCTCGATCTCCACGAGCTCCAGCGGATTGGCCGGATGCAGGAACACCTGCCGCCGCAGATAGGCGGCCTTCGGATCGCGCCAGACCGGCTGATCCTTGGCCCGCTGCAGGCGGGAATTGTGCGAGGCAACCTCGAACAGCGCGGCCATGGTGAGGCCATAGGCGGTGGCGATCCGCGACAGCGTCGCCGCCGTCGGGCTTGCCTCCGCCCGCTCGATCTTGCTCAGCATGGCCTTGGACACGCCTGCCCGTCCGGCGAGGTCCGCCAGCGACCAGCCGCGGCCCTCCCGTTCGGCGCGAACCCGCCGCCCGAGAGCCTCATCGGCCTTGTCCTCTATAATTGACATACCGTCTTATATAGTAGACGATAGGGTCCGTTCAAGAGGCCCGTCAAGGAACCACCGATGATTATCCGCCCCGCCACCGAGCAGGACATTTCTGCGATCACCGCAATCTTCAATGAGGCGGTCGCCAACTCGAACGCGATCTGGACGGAGAAGCAGGATTCCGACGCCGAGCGGCTGGCCTGGATGAACGCGCGGCAGGCGCTCGGCTATCCGGTGCTGGTGGCCGTCGAGGGGACGACGGTGCTCGGCTATGGCACGTTCGGCGATTTCCGGGCCTTTCCGGGCTACCGCTACAGCGTCGAGCACAGCGTCTATATCCATGCCGATCATCGCGGCCGCGGCCTCGGCCGCGTCATTGTCGACGAGCTGATCGCTGCGGCCACCGCGCTCGGCAAGCACGTCATGATCGCCGGCATCGACGGCGGCAATCCGGCCTCGCTCCGGCTGCACGCGCAGGCCGGCTTCGTCGAGGTCGCCCGGATGCCGGAGGTCGGACGCAAGTTCGGCCGCTGGCTCGATCTCGTGTTCATGCAGCGCCTGCTGGACGCTCCTGGAGCGGCGCGCGCCGACTAAAGCGGGATGGGTTTAGGTTGAATCGATTTGGGATTCCCAAATCAGTGTGTTTCTGATTCACCATGCTGGCTGGATAGGAGGCCGGCATGGATGGGCAAGCCTTATTCCCTGGATCTCCGTA
>Ga0315911_1000014_pt1 | contig 207605 bp, 190 predicted proteins | sample Edanod1MG_FD_207737 | JGI IMG/M metagenome (GOLD analysis project Ga0315911, IMG submission 207737) | Root nodule microbial communities collected in Santa Monica, California, United States - Edamame nodules 1 | ecosystem: Host-associated > Plants > Roots > Nodule | place: USA: California... | reverse complement strand
CCTTCTATGCACGGCTGCGACAGGCCGGAAAACCAGCCAAGCTCGCCCTCATCGCCGTCGCCAGGAAGCTGCTCACGGTCCTCAATGCCATGATGCGAGACCGAAAGCCGTACCTGCAGACCAAACCAACATAACAGTTGCCGGCTTTCGCCGGGACGACGAATGGAGAAAGCCTGCGCCGGCTTTCGCTCTCAATCCCGATACGACGGATCCGCCCGGTCGAGCTTGCGCAGCAGCGCGGGCCAGGCGAGTTCGCCGTTGCGGGCAGCGCGGCCGGGCTTCGGCAGCATCCGCTCATAGGTGTCTTCGAGGATATTTTGCGGCGGATAGATCAGCTTGGTGTTGCAGGACAGCGCCATCACCTGGGTCTGGCAGGCGCGCTCGAGGCGGAACAGCACGTTGAAGGCGGCGGGCACGGTGCGGCCGACAACCAGCAGGCCATGGTTGCGCAGGATCATCGCCTCGTTGTCGCCGAGGTCGCGGACCAGGCGTTCGCGCTCGTCGACATTGTCGGCGATGCCCTCGAAGTCGTGATAGGCGATGTGCAGGAAGCGCATCGAGGTCTGCGCCAGCGGCAGCAGGCCGCATTCCATCGCGGAGACCGCCATGCCGGCCGGGGTATGGGTGTGCGCGACGCAATCCATGTCGTGCTTGGCCATGTGGATGGCGCTGTGAATGACGAAGCCCGCGACATTGACGTCGTAGTCGGTTGCGTTGAGCAGCGTGTTGCCTTCGACGTCGACCTTGATCAGGCTGGAGGCGTCGATCTCCTCGTACAGCATGCCGTAGGCATTGATCAGGAACTGGTCGGTGGTGCCGGGCACGCGGCAGGAGATGTGGTTCGCGATCATCTCGGTCATGCCGTACATCGCCGTGAGCCGATAACAGGCGGCAAGATCGACGCGGGCCTGCCACTCCTCGGCGCTCACCTGCTCGCGGACGGATTTGACGACCTTGATCGCGGGCGAGCTGACGGGGGGATTCATGGCGTTCTCTCCTCGAGATATCTGCGGGGCCGCGGCCCGTTTGTTGCCGCGGACCATAGCAGAATCCGCGCGGCGGCAAGCTGCGCTGCACCTGCGTATTTGCAGGTCTGGCGGGCAAAAACCGAATGCGGATTGGCGCGCCGCGCCTTCAATGCCACAATGCGGAAAACAGCCGAGGCGCACCATAATGAGCGATCGCAAGATACGTATCGCCGTCCTGCATTTCTCCCACGAAACCGTCTCGTTCCTGCCGAACGAGACCACGCTCGACGACTTCATCTATCCGGGCTCGCCGGCCAAAGGCGAGGCGCTGCTGCAGTTCGATCCCAAGAACTATATGGGCGGCTTCGTGCAGGTGGCACGCGAGTTCTCCGAGGTCGAGCTGGTCGGCATCGAATCCCCGCTCTGGCCGAAGACCTACACCGGGTCTGGCTGGATCACCCAGGAAGCCTATCGCACCTTTGCCGGCAAGATGATCGACGGGCTGAAGGAAGAGGGCCCGTTCGACGGCGTCTATCTGTGCCTGCACGGCGCGATGGCCGTGCGCGACGTGCCGCGGCCGGAGGCCGATCTGGCGCGGCAGGTCCGCGAAGTGGTCGGCCGCTCCGCCTTCATTGCGGCGACGTTCGATCCGCACGGCAATGAGGACGAGGCGTTCCTCGAGCAGGCGGACATGGCGTTCGCGGTCAAATATTTCCCGCATTATGACGCGCATCTGCAGGGTGAGCGCGCGGCACGCATGCTGGTGCGGGCGATCCGCGGCGCCTACAAGCCGACGCACAGAACGATCAAGGTTCCCGTGATCTCGCCCACCGTGCTGCAATGGACCGGGGCGCGGCCTTGGATGGATCTCGTGCAGCGCGCGCTGGTCTGGGAGGCCCGCGAGGTCGACGTCTACGTCAACATCTTCTTCGGCTTCCCGTTCGCGGACGTTCCCGATGTCGGCATGACCGTTCAGGTTCTGACCAACGACAATCCAAAGCTCGCCGAGCAGGTCGCGCGCGATCTCGCCGGCACGATCTGGCGGCTGCGCGAAGCCTTGCTGCAATCGACCAGGCTGTACAGCATCGCCGAGGGCGTCGCGCTGGCCAAGCAGGCCGTCGCCGCTGGCAACACGCCGGTGGTGCTGGCCGATCACAGCGACCGGTCGGGGTCGGCGACCTGGCTGCTGCGTGAGATCATCGCGCAGGACCTCGCCAACACTGTCATCGCAACCATTGCCGACGCGAGGGCGACGGCAAGCCTCAAGGCCGCCGGCGCGAAGGCCGGCGATGCCTTCGACATAGAGATCGGCGGCCTTGCCGACGAGTCGGCGGGCGATCCGGTTCGGATTCAGGGCACCATCTCGGCTGCGGGCGAGGGCTACGGGCAGTTCTGGGTCTGCGTGCGCTTCGGCCGCAACAATGTGCTGATCCTGTCCACCTACCTGGTGCAGGTCATGGAGCCGTTTTCGCTCAAGGCGCTGGTGCCCGACATCGGCACCTTTGACGTGATGGCGATCAAGTCGCGGGTCCATTTCCGGCGCGGTTTTGACGACAACGGCTTTGCCAGCACGATCCTCCTGGTCGAGCCCGAGCAGCCGTTCCTCGGCACGACGCGTCTCGACAAGCTGCCGTACAAAAACGTCGATCTCGCGCGGTTCTACCCGTACGGCAATCCGGCGTTTTCGGAGCAATCGTCATGACGGAAAACCGCTATCGCCTGATCGGCTCGACCGCCTCGCCCTATGCGATCAAGCTGCGCGCGCTGATGCGCTACCGGCGGATTCCGCACGATTGGGTGATCATGACCAAGGCCTTGCGCGAGGCAACCGCGCATCTGAAGCCGATGCTGATCCCGGTGCTGCAATATCCCGACGGCAGCTATCGCGGCGAGACCACGACACTGGCTTATGATCTGGAGGCGCGCCATCAGGGACGGTCGGTGATCCCGGAAGACAGGGCCATCGCTTTCATCTGCGATCTGCTCGAGGACCTCGCCGACGAATGGGCGGTGAAGCCGTTGTTTCTCTATCGCTGGTGGGATCCGGAAGATCAGGCCTATGTCTCGCGCTGGGCCGGCGAGGAATGGTCGACGTCGGAGGCCGAGGCCGGCAGCCGCGACGAGATCGAGGAGTTCCGTCTGCGGCAGATTTCGCGCATGGTCGTTCTCGGCGCGACGGATGAGAACAGGCCGCTGCTGGAAGAGAGTTACCGGCGGACGCTTGCGGCGTTCGAGCCGCATGTCGGCATGACGAATTATCTGTTCGGCAGCCGGCCGTCGCTGGCGGATTTTGGCTGGTTCGGCCAGCTCAGCGAGATGGCGACCGACCCGACCCCGATGCGGATCATGCGGGAACGTGCGCCGTTCACCGATCACTGGGTGCGGCGGCTCGATGACGCGTCAGGTGTCGAGGGCAGCTGGTATCCTCGTGAGCAGGCGCTTGGCGGGTTCGCGGAGGCGCTGCTGCGGATCGCCGGCGAGCTCTATCTGCCGTTCCTTGAGGCCAATGCGGATGCATTCGCGAACGGCCTCGAGCGGCTCGAGATCAACGTCTGGGGATTGCCCTATGCACTGGCGCCGTTCAAATATCAGGTCAAATGCCTGCAGCAGCTGCGCGAGAAGTTTACTGCGCTCGATGCCGGCGAGCGCGCGGCGTTGAAACCCGTGCTGGAACGCACCGGGTGCTGGGCGATCCTGAACGGAGGCTGATCGATCCGCGACGATAGGCAGATTCGAAACGGTCGGCGCCTACGTCCGATGCCGGCTGCCAAGCGCGATCGCAATCGTCTCCGGCTGCTTGATCCGCTCGATCAGCATGTCGATGCGGTCGCCGCCCCAGAACAATTCGCCGTTGAACACCATGCTGGGAACGCCGAATACGCCGAGCGCTTCGGCCTCGTCGATGATGCGGTCATGTTCGGCGCGGGCAGGGCCGCGAACATAGGCCTCGAAGGCCTCAGTTGAGCCACCGACGGCGGTGATCACGCCGGCAATCTCGGACAGCTCGTCGATCTCCAGCTCGTGGTTCCAGAATTTCCGGAACACCGTGTCGTGATAGGGCCGGAACAGTCCGTGGCGCTGCGCGAACAGCATGCCGGCGCTGGCGTAGAAGGCGTCATAGATCCGGCGTGGGCCTTTCATGGTCAGTCCCTGCACGTTGGCGAACCGGCGCGCATCCATGTAGGCGTAGCGCACCTTGCGCCAGAAGTGCGGCGTGCGCTCCTCGACCGTGCCCATGAATTCGGGAATGCGCAGCGTGTAGGGCAGCCATTCCAGCTCGACGCCGTACGTCTCCTCGAGCTCGAACAGCCGCTTGTTGGCGACATAGGCATACGGAGACTTGTAGTCGGTGTAAATTCGGACCCGCGGCTTTTCCATCATCGTTCCTCGCCTCGTCAGGATAATTGTTCCCGATCCCGCGCGGTGGCGCAATGCGGGTGTGACGAAGAGGAAATCGCGGGCAAACGAACGGGCCCCGGTGCAGTCAAGCATCGCGGGGCCCTGCTACTTCGTTTTAGCGAAGGATCTCTGGTGTAGACCAGTGGTGTTTCGGGACCTAAAAGCGCGTGGCCTTTGCGCTCCTGTCCTGCGGATATGTTCAGATTGTCGGCAGTGCACGCGGCTAGCAGCTGCTGTTCGCCTCAACGTGCACCGAGACCTTGCCGCTGAGCAAGGTCGCTGGCTTGCGCCGGTGGCGTCATGCTCCTCTCCAAGAGGTGGGCCGACGGACGTCTGTCCGCTTCTGCTGCCTGGCGGCCGATCCCATAATCGTCCGTCAATTCCTGCGACGCGAGGAGCGAGCGCTCCAGCACCTCAACAGGTGCAGTCAGCGAAATGCTGCGGCAGTTATGGCCATCTGTCAAGTTAACGAGCGGGGTAATTCAGGTCAGGATTCCTGTCGCGACTTGGTCTTTCGATATTGGCTGAAATCCGGATCGTGCGTCATCTTCCAGTAGTCGACGAACCGCCACGGCATCGCCGAGAACACGCGGCCGCTTGTGTTGCGGTAGTAGGTCGTCATGCCCGGATGCGTCCAGATCAGTTGCTCATGCTCGGCGTCGACGTCGCGGATATACGTGTCATGCGCGTCGGGATGCACGTCGATCGCGGCGATGTCGTTCTCGATCATCTCGACAAGGCAGCCGGAGATGTAGCGGCTCTGGCACTCCGACTGGAAGATGACGCTGCCGCCATGCGCAGGCCCTGAATTGGGGCCGAGCATCAGAAAGAGATTGGGGAAATCAGGTACGGTGAGGCCGAGATAGGCGGTCGGATTGTCGTCGCGCCACGCCTGCTTGAGGTTCTTGCCGTCACGTCCGGTGATGTTGAGCCGCGCCGCCATCTCGGAGACCTTGAAGCCGGTCGAGATCACGATGACGTCGTGCTGCCGCGATGTGCCGTCGGCAGTGACGATTCCGTCCGCGGCGAAATGGTCGATCTTGTCGGTGACCAGCTCGACATTCGGTTTGGTCAGCGTCTTGAACCAGTTGTTGTCGAGCAGGATGCGCTTGCCGTAGGGCGGATAGGTCGGCATGCATTTCTCGATCAGGTCGGGGCGATCCTTCAGCTCGGAGAGAATGAAGTCGGCGAGCTCCTGGCGATGCCGGTCGTTGCCCTTGTTGACGGCGCGGTCCGGATGCGGCCAGGCCGGATCCTTGCGCAGGAACGGCAGCAATCCGTCGCCGTAACGCCAGAACATGTTGAAGCGATACCACTGCACATAGAACGGCAGATGCGCGAGCAGCCACTGCGCACCTTCGGTGATCGGATCGGAATAACCCTTCACCGGCCGCGCCCATTGCGCGGTGCGCTGGTAGACGGTGACCGAGGCGACGCGGTCGGCGATTGACGGCACCAGCTGCATCGCGGTCGCGCCGGTGCCGATCACGGCGACATGCCTGCCGTCGAGCTTGATGTCGTCGGACCACAGCGCCGAATGAACCTTCAAACCGGAAAAGTTTTCGTCTCCCTCAAAGCGGGCAGGCAAGGGATCATTGAGCTGGCCGATCGCGCTGACTAGCGCCGTGGACTCGAAGGTCTCTTCGCCGCCCGCGGTCCTCAGCGTCGAGATCCAGCGCCGCTTGCCTTCGTCCCAGCGCGAGGCGACGAGCTCGGTATTGAGGCGGACGTGCTTGCGGATGTCGTATTCGCGCACGACCTTGAGCAGATAATCGAGCAGCTCCTGGCGCTGCGCGAAATAGCGGGTCCACGGATTGCGGGCGCCGAACGAGAAGGAATAGGAGTGGTTCGGCGTATCGACGCCACAGCCGGGATAGCGGTTGACGTACCAGGTGCCGCCGATCTCGTCCTGCTTCTCGACAATCGTATAGGGAATGCCGAGCCGGCCGAGCGCAACGCCAAGCGCGATCGCGCAGACCCCGGCGCCGACGATCAGCACATGCTGCTGCGCCAGCTTCTCGCCAGAAGGGCGCTCGCGCCAGCGCGCGTCGCGCGGAACGAAGCCCATCTCTTCCCGCATCAGCGGGGCATATTCCGGCGCGACATTCTCGCCGAGCGTCGCGCGCATCATCCGCAGCATCAGCTCATTGCCGGGATCGGTGATGACGGGCTTGGGCGTGCCGTGCGCGAACAGGTTCAGGACGGCCGCGCGAATCTCGTCCTGGATCTGCTTCGGCACGCCGGCGTCGGGATCCGGGATCAGGCGGACGTCGCGCTTCGGCTTGTAGGGCGGCTCGAGCCACTTCTCGTCGCCGGTCATGTGCACCAGCACCATCAGCAGCACGCGGATGTCGCCCTCGGCGATGGCGGAGGACAGATCGAGGTGTTTGCGCGAAAGCTCGATATTCATGCGTTGTCCTCAGCTACGTGGGGCTTCCGGCAGGCCGCCATAGGCGGCCCAGGTGGTGCCTGCGATGTAGCCGGCATCGACCGGCAGGTTGATGCCGGTGACGCCGCTGCTCTGCGGCGAGAGCAGCCAGGCGATCGCCTGCGCCACTTCCATCGGCTCGACCAGCCGGTTCATTGCTGTCGGCCGTGCCAGCAGATCCTTGTCGAGGGCGCCCGATGCGATGCCGGCTTCGAGCGCGGCCGTGCGGGTGAAGCCGGGCGACACCGCGTTGACGCGGACGCCGGTGCGGCCCCATTCGGCGGCGAGCGTCTGCGTGATCTGGATGACGCCGGCCTTTGCCGCGGTATAGGCGTGGATCGGGCCCGACGTCATGCCGGCCACCGAGGCGACGTTGACGATCGCGCCATGCCGCCGCTTCGCCATTCCAATACCGACGCTGCGCGCAACCAGGAAGGTGCCGCGCAGGTCGATATTGACCTCGCGGTCCCATTGCTCCATCCGCACCCGCTCGATCGTGTGCATCTTGCCGAACACGCCGGCGGCGTTGACGAGGCCGCTGATCGGACCATGCGCGGTCTCGATATCGGCAATGCCCGCGACAACGGCGCTCTCGCTCGCGACGTCGAACGGCGCCGGCCACAGGACGACGGCTGTCCCAACCAGCGGCTCGGGCGCGATGTCGACGATGACGACGCGATGCCCCTGATCGGCGAGCAGCGTCGCGGTCGCCGCGCCAATGCCGCGGCTTCCGCCGGTGACGAGGATGGTGCCCTCAGCGCTCATGATTTTCTTCCCTTGTCGCTGGTGGTGAACAGGCCGCGGGTGACCAGCTTTTGATAGGCCGTGATCACATAGTCGGGCACCGCGGTGACGCCGCGCTCGGAATAGGAATAACGGCGGCTGAGATAACCGCGTGCGCCCATCAGCACCTGGACGATGGCCTCGAATTCCTCGTCGCTGAAGGTGTTGGTCGCACCCGCTGCTCGCGCGCGTTGCAGGATCCGCACATAGGCGCTCGAGATGTTATCAAAATGCTTCTGGTAGCCGATCGGCGCGAAGAATTCGGCCTCGTTGAGGATGCGCAGGAATTCCGGCACCTCGCGGATGAAATCGAAGAAGGCGCTGAAGCGCTCGATCTCCTGCCGGGCCTCGCTCGCGGTGCCGGTGCGCGCATGGATGAAGCGGACCATGTCGAGGCCGATCTTCGGCAGCAGTTGGTCGAGCAGCTCCTGGCGGTTCTCGAAATGATTATAGAAGGTGCCCTGCGCGACGCCGGCGGCTTCGGTGATGCGCGCGACCGAGGCTTCGGCATAGCCGTGTTTGCCGACGACCTTGGTCGCGGCGTCGAAGATCTTCTGCTTGGTCCAGGCGTTGCGCTCGACCCGGTTGAGTTTTGTCACTTTGGCGGATGTCGCTTGCGTCATGCGGTGGCCTCGAGTTCGGCGCGGAGCACGCGTTTGAGCACCTTGCCGGATGGATTGCGCGGCAGGCTGTCGCGGATGACGAGCTGCCGCGGCACCTTGAAGCCGGCGAGCCGTGTTCGGCAGAAATCGGCGAGATCGGGCAGGTCGAGCTTGGCGTCGTCGGCCAGCACCACGATCGCGACCGGCTTTTCGCCCCAGCGCGCGTCCGGCAGGCCGATCACCGCGACCTCGCGCACTTCAGGCATTTCGTAGATGACGCGCTCGACCTCGGAGGAGGCGATGTTCTCGCCGCCGGAGATGATCATGTCCTTCTTGCGATCGGTCAGATACAGGAAGCCGTCGTCGTCGAGATAGCCGACATCGCCGGTACGGAGCCAGTCGCCGAAGAAGGCGGATGCGGTCTTCTCCGGATCCTTCCAGTAGCCCTGCGTGACCTTCGGGCCGCGCAGGCAGATCTCGCCGTTCTGGCCGGCCGGCAGGCGCTTGCCGGCATCGTCGCGGATCTCGATCTCGACATGGGCGATGGCGCGGCCCGTCGAGCCGATCTTCTCGATCTCGCGGCCCGCGTCCATGAAGGTATCGCCGCCGCAGCTTTCGGTGAGGCCGTAGGCATCGATGTAGCGCGCGTTCTTGAAATAGTCCGAGAAGGCACGGATGCGGAGCTCCGGCGTCTTCTCGCCGCCACCGATCGCCCATTGCAGGCTGGAGACGTCGTAGCGCTCGCGGTTCGGGCAGGTGAGGAGCGCCGTGGTCATGACCGGCGCGAACCATGCCGCGTTGAGTTTCTCCCGCTCGATTGCGGCGAGCGCCGGCTCGGGCTCGAAGGTGCGGTGAATGCACAGCATGCCACCATGCCAGAGCACCGCGATGCCGGGCAGGTCGAGCGCGCCGACGTGATAGAGCGGGCCGACGACGAGCAGCCGCGTGTCGGCGTTGAGCCCGAGCACCAGGGTCTGGTCGGCGGATTTCCAGTAGATGTTCTCGTAAGTGAGCATCACTCCCTTGGGACGATCCGTCGTGCCCGAGGTGTACATCAGCCGCATCAGGTCGCGCGGTCGGCGCACATGGATCGGCGCCGGTGCGATGTCGGGCGCAAGGTTGGCGACGCTGGACTGCGCGACTTCATCGAGCAGCACGACCGGCGCGCCGGTCGCGACCGCGGCAAATTCCTCGTCTGCGACGAGGAGGCGCGCGCCGGAATTGCCGACGATGTAGCCGACCTCATCGGCCGAGAGGCGATAGTTGATCGGCAGGAACACCGCGCCGATATGGCTGGTCGCGAACACCAGCTCGAGAAAGGCCGTGCTGTTCTTCATCAGCACGGCGACCACATCGCCGGGCGCGATCCCGCGCCCCGCGAGCCAGCCGCCGACCTGCCGGATCCGCAGATCAAAATCGGCGTAGGAGACGTCCTCGCCGCGATATTTCAGCGCACAGCGGTCCGGGGTCCGCCGGGCATGAAATGCGATGAAGCTGGAAAGGTTGATCATTTGCCGCTGGCGGGGCCGATTCCGGCGCCGTTTTCTCCCTAGATGAATTATGAGTCGTAATTCATCTTTGGCTTGACGTCACCCCCCTTGCTCTGAAAACATTGTGGCCATGGAGACGAAACGATCTCCGGCAGGGATTTTGGGAACGCGAACCCGACAGGGAGGGGAATGATGAAGAGGACCCGGAAACCGGGCATCACCCGGCGCTCGACGCTTGCGCTGATGGGCGCCGGCGCGGTGAGCTTTGCCGCGCCATGGGTGGCGCGCGCACAGGCCAAGACGATCAAGATCGGCATGCCGACCATTCTGTCGGGCCGCGTCGCGCAGCTCGGGACGTCCTCGCGCAACGCGGTGCTGCTGGAGGTCGAGAAGGTCAATGCCGCCGGCGGCCTTGCCGGACGGCAGATCGAAATGGTGATCCGCGACTCCAAGGGGCAGCCGCAGGAAGCCGCGCGCATCGCGCGCGAGCTCGTCAACACCGACGGCTGCGAGATGCTGCTTGACGGCGAAGCATCCTCGGGATCGTTCGCGGTTCACGAAGTGGCGCGCGATCTTGGCGTGCTCTGCATCCACACCTGCTCGGAAGCGTCTTCGCTGACCGCCGATCCCAAGCAGCACATTCCGAACGCCTTCCGCTGCGTGCGGCAGGGCATTCATGACTCGATCGTCGGCGCCAGCTACGCGGCAGGGATCGCCAAGGCCAAGGGCCTGAAGAAATGGGCGACCTGTTCGCCCGACTACGCGTATGGCCGCGACACCACCGGCGAGTTCGTGCTGTACCTGAAGAAGTTCGCGCCCGACGTCGAGATCATCAGCGAGTCCTGGCCAAAGCTGTTCCAGCCCGATTACACCGAGGTGGTGACGAAGATCCTGCAGGCCAAGCCGCAGGCGCTCTATTCCTGCCTGTGGGGCGGCGATCTTACCTCCTACATCGACCAGGCCAACATCTACGCGATGTTCACCCAGATGGAGGTGTTCGCGGTCAACATGGCCGACTACACCGCGCTCACGGTGGTGAAGAACCTGCCCAAGGGCATCCACTCCGGCGACCGCTACATCAAGACATTCCCGCCGACGCCCGAAAATGCCGCCTGGGGCGACGCCTATAAGGCCAAGTACAACGAGTATCCGACCAACTGGTCTTGGCAGAACGCCACGGCGGTCATGTTCCTCAACGAGGCCGTCAAGAAGGCGAACTCCACCGACGGCAAGAAGGTCGCGGAGGCGCTCACCGGCCTCACGATCAAGTGCCCGTTCGGCGCCGACGGCACCGTCACCATGCGCGCCGACGACCACACGCTGGTCGGTTACGCCATCGGCTGGGGCACCACGATCCCGCAGGAGCCCTACGTGCCCGATGTGAAGGCCGGAGACTGGAAGACCATCTTCGAGCTCGAAGCCGAGTGGAAGAAGAGCAAGGGCTACACCTGATCCGCGTGTGCGGCGGAGGCGGCAATCTGCTGCCTCCGCCTCGCATCTGAAGTTTGTCGCGCGCCGACGTTGCGGCCCGCCGTGATGGATGATTTTCCGTGGACCTCGACGCGCTCGCCAGTTGCCTCGCCAGCCCTGCTTGCCTGGTGACGCAAACCACCAGCGGCCTGATCATCGGCATGCTGCTGTTCCTTGTCGCCGTTGGGCTGACGCTGATCTTCGGCGTGCTCAAGGTGGTCAATTTTAGCCACGGCGCCTTCTATATGTTCGGCGCCTATTTCGCGATGACGGCCTACCAGCTCACCGGCAGCTTCGCGCTGGCGATGCTGAGCGGCGCCGTCGGCACCGCGATCCTCGGCCTGATCTTCGAGCGCGTGTTCATGAGCCGGGTCTACGGCCGCGACGTCCTGATGCAGCTCCTGGTCTGCTACGCGTTCGTGCTGATCTTCGACGACGTGGTCCGCATGATCTGGGGGCCTGAGTTCAAGTCGATGGGCATGCCGGCCGCGTTCCAGGTGCCGCCGCTGTTCATCGCCGGCGGCGTGGTGCCGCCATATTATCTGCTCTTGATCGGGGTGGCGCTCGCCGCGGCCGTTGTTCTCGGCCTGGGGCTGGCGCGCTCCAGGATCGGCAAGGTGATCCGTGCGGCTGCGCATAATCCCGGAATGGTCTCGGCGTTGGGTATCAATACCGGGCTGATCTATGGCGGCGTATTCGCGCTCGGCGGCATGCTGGCGGGACTGGCGGGAGCGCTTGCCGCGCCGGTGCGCTCGCTGACGCCGGGCATGGGGTTCTCGGTGCTGATCGAATCCTTCATCGTCACCGTAATCGGCGGCATGGGCTCGATCCTCGGCGCGCTGATCGGCGCGCTTTTGATCGGCCTGATCCGTTCCTTCGGATCGCTCGGCTTACCGCTGTTCACCGAGGGGCTGATGTATCTGTTCATGGTGATCGTGCTGGTGTCGCGTCCGACCGGGCTGTTCGGCAAGGAGGTCGCATGACCGAGTTGCAGGCCGGGCAGGGCACGCAGCCCCTCGAGATTCCCCGGATCGACGCCAGGCCGCAGCGTTACCGCGATGTGCTGATCGCGCTCGTGGCCTTTGTCCTGCTCGCGCTGTTGCCGGTGCTGTTCGGCAGCAAGCAGCTGCTCGACTTCGTGATCCGCTGCGCCGCCTATGGATTGTTCGCGACGTCGCTCAACCTTCTGGTCGGCTACACCGGGCTGATCTCGTTCGGCCACGGCATGTTCTTCGGCCTCGGTGCCTATGGTTTCGGGCTGATGATGCAGAAGACCGGCGTGCCGATCCCGGTGGCCTTCGTCGCCACGCTGGCGATGACCTTCGTCGTTGCGATCGTGATCGGCGCGATCTGCGTGCGGCTGAAGGAAATCTACTTTGCGTTCGTCACGCTGGCATTCCAGATGCTGATCCACTCGACCATCCTGTCGTGGCAGTCGCTGACCGGCGGCGACCAGGGCCTGCGCGGCGGGATTCCGCGGCCGCCGTTTCTCGGCATTGATCTGTCGAACCATCTGCATCTCTACATCACGAGCTGCGCCCTGCTGGTGATCGGCCTGCTGCTCATGCGCCAGATCGCGCAATCGCCGTTTGGCTACACGCTGCGCATGATCCGCGACAACGCCACCCGGGCGAGCTTCATCGGCATCGATGTCTGGCGCGCCAAGCTGACGATCTTCGTGCTCGCCGCGCTGTTCGCGGCGACCGGCGGCATCATCATGGCGTTGTTCGTCTCCGGCGCCTATCCCGAATTTGCCTATTGGACGATCTCGGGCGAGGGCATCTTCATCAACATGCTCGGCGGCGTGACAACCTTCCTCGGACCGATGGTCGGCACGGTGCTGCTGCTGATCCTCAACGATACCGTTACCCGCCTGACCGAGTATCACGGCATCGTGCTCGGCATCGTGATCCTGTTCTTTGCCATCGGCCTGCGAAAGGGCCTGATGGACTTCGTCGTCGAATGGTTCGCGCAGCGTCGCGGAGAAGCCGGGGAGCGCGCGCCATGAGTGCACAGACACGGATCAGCGTCGTTACCGGCGGCGCCAGCGGCATCGGCGCGGCGTGCGTACGTGAGCTCGCGGCGGCCGGCGATCTCGTCGCCGTTCTCGACCGCGATCTCGCCAAGGCGCGGACGGTTGCGGCGGAAGTCGGTGGCAAGGCCTTTGCGGCCGACGTGGCGGACGAGCGCAGCGTCGAGGCCTGTGCGGCCGCGATCGAGCGTGACTGCGGCCCGGTCGCGGTGCTGGTCAACAGCGCCGGCATCATCCAGGTGCCGGTCCGGCCGCACGATCTGCCGATGACCTCCTGGGACGACGTCGTGCGCGTCGACCAGCGCGGCACCTATGTGGCCTGCGTTGCCTTTGCGCGGCAGATGATCGCGCGCAAGCGCGGCAGCATCGTCAACATCGCCTCGATTGCCGGCATGCGCTCGATGCCGCTGCATGCCTATGCGCCCGCCAAGGCGGCGGTGATCGCCATCACCGAATGCCTCGCGGCCGAATGGGGGCCGTCCGGTATCCGCGTTAATGCGGTGTCGCCTGGTTACACGCTGACGCCGGCGCTGAAAAATGCCATCGATCGCGGAGAGCGGGATGTCTCGGCGTTGGCTGCCAACGCAGCACTTCGCCGCCTCGTCGACCCCTCGGAAATCGGCCGCGTCGTCGCATTCTTGGCGTCCGATGCGGCCTCGGCGATGACCGGCGCCAACGTGCCGGTCGATTGCGGCTGGCTTGCCGGCACATCGTGGAGCACCTATGGCGGTCTGCGGGAGGCGAGCGGCTAGCCATGCTGAAGATTCTCGGACTCTCGAAATCCTTTGGCGGCGTCAAGGCGACCGACAACGTCTCGCTCGACTTCGCCGACGGTTCGCTCACCGCCGTGATCGGCCCCAACGGCGCCGGCAAGAGCACGTTCTTCAACCTGATCACGGGCGCGCTGCGACCGGACGCCGGGCAGATTTTGCTCAACGGCGTCGACATGGCGGGCAAGGCCCCGCCAGAGATCGTGCGCCATGGCATCGGCCGCGCCTTCCAGGTCGCGAGCATCTTCCCGTCGTTGACGGTGGAGGAGACGATGCTCGCTGCAGTCTGTGCCGATCAGCGCCGCGCCGGCGTGATGCATCGCCGGTTTCCGCTGGCCGAGACGCGCGATCGCGCCGAGCATGCGATGGAGCTGCTCGGCCTCGCCGGCAAGCGCACCAGGACCGCGGCGACGCTGTCGCACGGCGACCAGAAGCTGCTCGATATCGCGCTCGCGCTGGTGCTCGAGCCCAAGGTGCTGCTGCTCGACGAGCCGACCGCGGGCATGGGCACCGAGGAGCGCTGGCGCATGATCGACAAGGTGCGTGAGCTCTGGGAGAAGCAGAAGATCACCGTCGTGTTCATCGAGCACGACATGGACATCGTATTCAAGATCGCGCCTCGGATCGTCGTGCTGTGCTACGGCCGCATCCTGGCGACCGGGACGCCGGACGCGATCCGCAGGAATGATGCCGTGATCGAGGCCTATCTCGGCAGCGACGACCACGCGGGAGCGGTGGCATGAGCGCGCAGCCGGTGGTGCAGGTCGACGACCTCGACGTCTATTATGGCACCAGCCAGATCCTGTTCGGCGTCGGCCTGTCGGTGCGGCAGGGCGAGACCATGGCGCTGCTCGGCCGCAACGGCGCCGGCAAGTCGACCACCATGAAGGCCATCATGGGGCTGACGCCGGCGCGCCGCGGCAAGGTGACCCTGCGCGGCCAGGTGGTCTCAGGAATGCGGCCGCATCACATCGCGCGAGCCGGGCTCGGCTTCGTGCCGGAAGACCGCCAGATCTTTCCCGAGCATACGGTGGAGGACAATCTCGTCATCGGCCAGAAGAAGGGACCTGATGGCGAGGACGAGTGGTCGATCCGCCGCGTCTATGACGTGTTCCCGCTGCTCGAGCCGCTGCGGCACCGGATCGCCGGAAGGCTCTCCGGCGGCGAGCAGCAGATGCTGGCGATCGCCCGCACGCTGATGGGCAATCCAGTGCTGCTGCTGCTGGATGAGCCGAGCGAGGGGCTGGCTCCGATCATCGTGCAGCGCATCGGCGAGTTGCTGCGGCAGCTCCGCGGCACCGGTGCCACAGTATTGATCGCCGAGCAGAACATGCATTTTTGCCTTGGCCTTGCGAGCCACGCGACGGTTATCGACAAGGGCCAGATCGTCTACACATCCTCGATCGAAGAGCTGAAGGCCAACGACAACATCCGGCAGCGCTATCTGGCGCTGTAGGGCATGATCCGGGAAAGAGCGTAGCGGTTTTCCCTCGCGACAAGCGCACAGCGTTTGCGCGGGGATCATGCCCCAAGGACAAGGCACTTCGACAGCGATGGGAGGACAAATGGCGGGCAAGCTGACGCCGACGCATGAAGCGCCGTATCGCGGGCTGAAGGTACTCGATTTCGGGCAGGGGATTGCCTCGCCCTATTGCGCGATGCTGCTCGGGGTCTACGGCGCCGACGTCATCAAGGTCGAGCCGCCGGAGGGCGACTGGTCGCGCTATCTCGGCACGACCTACGGCAATCACACGACGCTGTCGGCGGTCTACAACCGCGGCAAGCGCAGCCTGTGCCTCGACATGAAGCACAAGGACGGGATCACGATCGCGCAGCGGTTGGCGCGCGAGGCCGACGTCCTCATCGAAGGATTTCGCCCCGGTGTCGCGGAGCGGCTCGGGCTCGGCTATGAAGGCCTGTCGCGCGACAATCCCGGCCTGGTCTACCTGTCGGTCAGTGGCTTCGGGCAGAGCGGCCCCTACGCCAAGCGGCCCGGCTCGGATTCGGTCGCGCAGGCGTTCTCGGGGCTGGTCTCGGTCAATCTCGGCGCCGATGGCGTGCCGCATCGGGTCGGCACCACGATTTCCGACGTCGTCACCGGCGTCTATGCGTTCCAGGCCATCGCCACGACGCTGTTCGCGCGTGCGACCGTCGGCACCGGCCGCTGGATCGACGTCAATCTCTGCCAGTCGACGTCGGCGCTGCTCGGTCACAAGGTGGCGGAGTTCATCCTCGAGGGCGGCGCGCCGCGCGCGCTGAACGTTCCGGCCGGCACCTACCAGACCCATGACGGCTGGATGATGGTCACCCTGGTGAACGAGCCGCAATACAAGCGGCTGTGCGGTGTGATCGGCCGTGAGGATCTCGCCGGCGATCCGCGTTTTGCCGACTTCGCCAGCCGCGCCGATGCGGCCGACGCGCTGATCCCGCAATTGCGCGAGGTGTTCCTGACCCAGGCGACGGATGCCTGGCTCACGCGGCTGCATGCGGCCGATATCATCGCCGAGCGGATCCTCAATCCTGGCGAATGGCTGCGCAATGTCCATGTCGAGGCGACCAGGGCGTCGGTGCGCCAGGACACACCCGGCGTCGGCGCGGTCTACACGCCACGCACGCCAGGGATCGCGAGCCTGTCCGAGGATCACCTTTGCCCCGCGCCTGACGTCGGGCAAGATAGCCGCGCCGTGCTGACGGAGGCTGGCTTCGGTTCCGCCGAGATCGACGGCCTGCTGCTGTCGGGCGCCGTGCGGCAGGCCAAGAGCTAACGGGAGGCAACACACCATGAGCACCGACCTCGTTCGTTACTCGGTCACCGACCAGATTGCGGAGATCGTGCTGGATCGCGCGCCGGTCAACGCACTCAGCATTCCCCTGATCGACGCGCTGCTGGCGGCGCTGGCGAAGGCCCGCGATGATGAGGCGGTGCGGGCTGTGATCGTCAGCAGCGCCCATAAGGTGTTTTGCGCCGGCCTCGATCTCGACATCGTCAGGGGCAAGCCCGCGATCGAGACCAAGACATTCCTCGAGCGGCTGTATTTCGCGCTGAACGATACGCAGTATCGCATGGGCAAGCCGACGATTGCGGCGATCGATGGAGCGGTGCGGGCCGGCGGCATGACGATCGCGATCTCCTGCGACATGATCGTCGCGGGCGACGGCTCGACATTCGGCTATCCCGAGATCGATGTCGGCCTGATCCCGGCGATCCATTTTGTGCAGTTGCCGCGGCTGGTCGGAAAGCACCAGGCATTCGGCCCGCTGTTCCTTGGCGAGCCCTTCGATGCCGCGACCGCCTTTCGCATGGGGCTGCTCAGCGAGGTGGTGCCGAAGGGCACTGCGCTTGCGCGGGCGCGCGAGATCGCACGCAAGCTCGCGGCGAAATCGCCGATCGTGATGAAGATCGGACGCGACGCCTTCATGCGTGCGGTCGATGCCGATTTCCGCCGCTCGGTGGAAAACACGGCGGAAAGTTTTGTTGTGGTCGCATCGACGGAAGACTGCCAGGAAGGGCTGAATGCGTTCGTCGAGAAGCGGGCACCCAATTACAAGGGACGGTAAATGGCTGGATTGTATTTCGAGGAGTTCGAGATCGGGCAGGAATTCCACCACGAGTTCAGCCGGACCGTGACCGAGATGGACAACACCATGTTCAGCCTCCTGACCATGAACCCGCAGCCGTTGCATATCGACGCACATTTTTCCGAGAAGACCGAGTTCGGCCAGCGGCTGTTCAACAGTCTCTATACGCTCGGCATCATGATCGGCATGAGCGTATACGACACGACATTGGGAACCACCGTCGGCAATCTCGGCATGACCGACGTCAAGTTCCCCAAGCCGGTGTTCCATGGCGACACGCTGAAGGCGCACACCAGGATCATCGGCAAGCGCGCCAGCAAGTCGCGGCCGACCCAGGGCATCGTCGAGTTCGAGCACACCATGACCAACCAGCGCGGCGAGGTGGTGGCGAGCTGCCGCCGCACCGGCCTGATGCACTGCAAGCCGAAGGCGTAAGCGATGCGATCGTTCCTGTTCGTTCCCGGCGACAGCACCCGGAAATATGAAAGCGCGAAGAAGACCGCGGCCGACGCGCTGATTCTCGACCTCGAGGATTCCATCGCACCGGACCAGAAGGTGGTCGCGCGCGGGATCACGCGCCAGATGCTCGATGCGCGCAACCCGGAGCAGAAGCTCTATATCCGCGTCAACGCACTCGACACCGACCTGACGCTCGGCGATCTCGCCGCCGTGATGCCGGGCAAACCCGATGGAATCGTACTGCCGAAATGTGCCGGCGCCGCCGACGTCAACAGGCTCGCACTCTATCTCGACGCATTCGAAGCGGCCTCTGATATCGCGCAGGGCACCACGCGGATCGTGACGGTCGCGACCGAGACCGCGCGGTCGGTGCTGAAAATCCTCGATTTCGAGAACATGAGCCCGCGGTTGTGGGGCATGATGTGGGGCGCGGAGGATCTCGCGGCCTCGCTCGGGGCAACGCGCAACCGCAGCGATGGCCGCTATCACTCGCCCTTCATCCTGGCGCGCGATCTCTGCCTGATCGGCGCGGCCGCCGCCGGCGTCGTCGCGATCGATACCATCGCGACCGACATCAACGATCTCGATGCGTTGAAGGCCGAGGCGATCGCGGCGCGGCAGGATGGCTTCCTTGCCAAGGCCGTGATCCATCCCAAGCATGTCGACGTCGTGAACGCGGCCTTCATGCCGACGGATGAAGAAATCGCATGGTCGGAGCGGGTGATCGCCGCGTTCGCCAATAACCCATCGGGGGTCGCCAAGATGGACGGCAAGATGCTCGACAAGCCGCATCTGCGCGCCGCCGAGAAGATCCTGGCGTCGCGCAGGAAATAGTCGGCAGGCGGGCCGGACACCGCCATGTTGCGCGATAGCGAGGTGCGGCGGCGGCGGTCGCTGGCGATCGACTAACCGCAGGAATCAGGAATGAGCGACGGCCGACTTGCCGTCCTGCTGCTTTGACCACGAGACGTAGTAGGCGACGGCCGTCATCGCCGCGATGCCGGCGATGCTGACCGCGACCTGCCTTGCCAGTGAGTATGGGCCCGTAATCAGGATCAGGTGCGCAGCGAATGAGAGGAAGACGCCTGCACAAAACACGGCCAGCCACTCCTCGCCGCACTTGATGATCGGCTGCAAGGCGGGAGATCGCAGGTATTCCCAATCGCGCGGCACCAGCCACGTGAACAGGAACGTCAGGGTCAGGAAGTGCAGGATGCGATGAGGTGCGACATCCTCCCGGTCGTTTGGCGGCAGCATATCGCTCAGCCCGCTCGGCATCATTTGCGCGAGTGCCGGGATATCGCTGCTCGAGACGATAGTCAGGGCGAACAGCAGATACAGCAACGCTATGGCGCGCAGCGCGGGAGCAGCCTGCATCGCGCGGATCGCGGGCGCATATCGCGTGCCGATCAGCGCGAGCCAGCCGCCCATCACGAATAGCAATTGCCAGCAGAACGGATTGAGGTACCAGTCGCCATACGGATATGACGACAGGTTCCAGTCGAGCAGCCGGCCGGCCGCATAGAGGGTCACGGATGCGACGACCGTCACGTTCGGCACGTACAACAGCCCGAACACGATGATGGACTGGAACGCCATCAAGGCTATGGTGAGTTGCAGCACGTCGAGATTGAGCGGCTTGGCCTGCAGGAACAGGCCGTAGATTAACGTCCGGATCGGGTGGTCGATGAATCCGGTGATGTTGAACTCGCTGATGATCTCGGGCGCCGCGGTCCGGGTGGCGACATAGCTGATCAACTCGACATAGATCACGAACAGAACGATATAGGCGGCATAGAGCTGCCATACGCGCTTGAAGATGCGGGTTGCGGCCACCAGGAATCCGCGTTCCAGCGTCATCCTGGCGTAGATGAGCGTCACGGCGTAGCCGCCCACGAATACAAAAAGGTCGGTTGCGCCGCTGAAGCCGAAGTTGCGCATGGTCAGCGCGCCGACAACGTTGTGCGGAATATGGTCCAGAAACAGAAACCAGTTTGCGATGCCAAGCAGCAGCGCGATCCTGAGATCGCCATCGGCTTTCGCGATCTCGGCGTTTGTTGTCGAAGTCATCTGAAGCTGAAATTTGCCGGCCCGAGAAACGAATCGCTAATCTAGAGGGAACCCGCGCCTGGTCCGAATAGACTTTGCGTGAACCCTATCTAGTCCGTTTCGGGTTCCGGCCAAGTGGCCGGCTCAAGAAAGATCACGTTTTCGCAATCAACTCGTGAGCGGTGTCAGACCGGCTCGTGTTTGCGCAGGTCGCGGGCGTGATCGAGCGTATTGGCTTGCAGGTTTGCGCCGGTCACGGGGAGTTCCGGCAAGGCGGCCTCGGCCAGGAGATCGTCCGTGACATCCTCGACCGAACGCTCGGCAATCTCGTGAATGAAGCTGATGTTCGCATATTCTCCCGAGGCGATTCGTGAGACGACGTCGCGTCGTGTCATTTCGGGATCAACGATCGCCTCGCGGCCACGGCGGCCATAGTCGATCATCACGACGAAATACTGCATTGCCTGATCGTTCGATGTTCTGACTGTCACCGGGTATTATTTCCGATAATCGGAAGTATGTCAAGGTGAATTATTGAAAACCGAAATTCAGGCATGCATGGCCGGACCGATTCGGCTCGAAGGTGTCCGAATCGGTCCGGCCGGTCCCTGAAGCAGCACGGTTACTTCTCGGAAGATCGCCCGCCCTGCGTCCGGGCAGATTTTCGCCCCTTCACCGCCGACTTGCCGCGCAGCCTTTCGATCTGGCCGCGGGGCAGGGTGACGCAGATTTCGCCGATCCATTCGAGCTTTACGCCGTTGATCGGCTTGGCGTTGAAGCTCTTAAGGTTGACGGTGCCGGACGAACTGCCGCGTTCGATCGTCTTCAGATACCGCTCGCCGCTCTTCAGCCGGACCGCAGCTTCCTCTCCGTAGAAGCTCGACAGCGGATAGCGCTGCTCGCGATACACCACGATGACGTCGCCGTTCTCGTATTTCGGCAGCATCGAATCGCCTGAGACCTCGAAAGCGACGGTCTCCTCCGTCACCGGGAACGGAAGCTCGATTTCGCCGAGCCCCTCCGGCGGGACCTGCTCAAGCTCCGGCTGGATCGAGGCGCCGGCGCCGACCCGGCCCACGATCGGCACCGAATTCAGCTCCAAATACTCCATGATCGGGGCAATCTCGGATGCCTTGATCAACCTTATTCCCGACAGGATTTCGGAGACGGCCCCAGCCCGAACCCCCATCGCGCGGGCAAGCCCGCCTTTGCTCTTCCCGGTCTTTTCCAGTGCTCGTTCGATCAGTGCCGCGTCCAGCATGTTTCATCCTTTCCCAAACCCGGACACACTATATCCGTTACGATTATCAGAAACAAGCTTGACTTTTTCTTCGGAATATCGGAAGGTATGCGAGGCGCCGGCGGAATGACAGAAATGGGAATTTGGAATGGAAACGATGAACTGGCTGCCGGAGCATTCGGCAGCCTTGCAGGACCTCCGCGCCCGCGGCTTGTCCTATTCGGAAATCGCTGACACGATCAACGCTACCTTCAATACGGCCTATACACGCAATGCGGCGCTCAGCCGGGCGCAGCGCATGGGGTTGGCGGGCCTCGAAAGGCTCGAGCCGTCCCTGCCGGGGCACCTCGATCCGCCCAAACCGTCCCTGCCGGAGCTCCCAAGGATCGGGCGGCTGCATGAAGGGCGCGCCGAACCGACGCCCGATTTGCTTCGCGGGCCAAGGATCTTCATTGAAACGGTGGAGATGCCGCAACTTCGTTGCGCCACGGTCGTGCCGCGGCATCTTTCGCTGCTCGACCTTAAGCCCGGAGACTGCCGCTATCCCTATGGCGGGGATGGCGACGGCGAGACAATCACCTTCTGCGGTCATCCGTGCCGGTCGGGCTCGAGCTACTGCACCCCGCATTTTCACCTGAGTCGCGATCCTGAAGCCACGGCGAGGCCGGTGTTGAGCGCCGCCTGGCTTCAAGCCATCGGGGCCGGTTGAGGCAATTCATCACCTGACCGACGGACATCGGTCCGCAACCGCGATCGCGCGGAAGCCTCCGCGCGCCCATCATCAGACATTTTGGAGGTTACCAATGTCGCGAGCCAAGCGCCGGAAGCCGTACGATCCCGCCGGAGTGCACGATCGACGTGCCCAGGATCTGCCCTTTAATGCCGAGGTGGCGACCGTCGAGGTCGACGATCCCCTTGCGCTCGAGCCGGGCGAGAAGATCGTTGCCTTTCGCTCGATCCGCAACGATCCGCTCGGCCGGTTGCATGCGCACCGCCAGATCGACGATACGCAGTATCGGAGCGGCCGGGCGTTCCAGAACGACTGGGAAAAAGCCGAGCGCGGCCCGCGCGCGGTGGATACGACACGCGAATATGTCGATGGCGGCCTGCGACGCGAGCCGATCACCGAGGGGCAGCGCCAGGCGACGTTGCGCCTCAATCGCGCCGAGCATGAACTCGGCGCCGACGGTTCGGCACTGGTGCACGATGTTCTGATCCTCGGCATGACCATGGAGCAGGTTGGACAGCGGCGCGGACTGCGTACGCAGCGCTGGCAAGACTATTTTGCGCGGCGTCTCAAGGAATGCCTGGATCGGCTGGCGCTGATGTACGGGCTTGCGACGGCAAGCAGGGTTCCGGTGAAGGACCGTCAACGCTGACGTGATTGCTGACGTGCCGGTTTGCCGCGCTGGAATCCGGCACGGCAGCAACTCACGACATGACTGTGCCTTGCCTCACACTGAACTCATTCCTTGTGTGCGGTCGGGATTGGGCCCGGCCAGGCTGTGGCGAAGATGGTCGACAGCGGCACGGACTCTCATGTAACTTCCGTCGCGTCGACGACCTGCCTGCATTCGAGGCCTCTCGCGCGGGGAAGGGTCTGGTACGTCCACGCAAGGGAGTTTGCCGCTACGCACTGTGTACATCTTCTCTGCATGACGAACACCACGAGCAACGTGGATCGATGCCGACGCGGAGCCCAATCAAGATAACCCAAGGGAGAACCGACCGATGAATCACACTGGAAACTGCTTTTGTGGCGCCGTCGAACTCAAGGTCAGCGGGGAGCCCGAGGCAATGGGCTATTGCCACTGCCGTTCATGCCGTTCCTGGTCTGGCGGTCCGGTGAATGCGTTCAGCCTCTGGAAGCCCGAGGCGGTCGAGGTCACCAAGGGTGCCGACCACATCGCGACATTCGAGAAGACCGCGATGAGCCAGCGCAAATATTGCACAAAGTGCGGCGGTCACCTGATGACCAACCACCCGACGCTCGGGCTCGTCGACGTGTTCACCGCAACGATCCCGACGCTGAAATTCAGCCCGGGCGTTCACGTCAACTATTCCGAGGCAGTGCTGCAGATACGCGATGGCCTGCCGAAGTTGAAGGATTTTCCGGCCGAGTTCGGTGGCTCCGGCGAAATGATCGCCGAATAGCCCGAAGGCTCTCCATCACGAAAGCGGGTGGCGGCGGCGTGCCGCCACCCGTCTTCGTATGGGCTCCGCCCAACAGATCGGTATCCGGCAGGCTCGCTTCGCATGCGAGGCGTCTGACCATGTCGGCGGCCGCCCGCGCCGCCGGTCGTCCTGACCATTGACAGCCATGTCCGACGATGGTCCCGCCCTGCAAAATCCGGGTTTGGTTTTGCTGACGAGCTTCCGCTAAAAGGCGAGCAGTGCCGGTCTTGGCAGGGACCGTCGTATTTCGCCTGACAAAATAACAGAGGAAGCGTCAGATCATGACCAGACCAGAATTGCCGGGGCGCACGCCGCGCGGGGAGGGAGTTCCGACGGCGCTCGACGGCCTGCTGGTCGTCGACTTCACCCGCGTCGTGGCCGGCCCGGCCTGCACGCAAACGCTGGCCGACTTCGGGGCCGAAGTCATCAAGATCGAAAACCCGGACGGCGGTGATGACACGCGCGCCTATGAGCACGCCGAAATCGGCGGGGAGAGCGCGGCATATCTGAGCCTCAATCGCAACAAGCGCGGCATTGCGCTCGATTTCAACAATCCGGCCGCGCTCGAGGTCGCGCGCGCGTTGATTGCCAAGGCGGACGTCGTGGTGGAGAATTTCTCCGGCGGCGTGATGAAGAAATTCGGTCTCGATTACGCGTCGGTGGCGCCGACCAACCCGCGGCTGATCTATTGCTCGATCTCCGCCTACGGCCGCAAAGGCGATTTCGCGCTGCGCCCGGGCTTCGACCCGATCACGCAGGCCGAAAGCGGCTTCATGTCGCTCAACGGCTTTCCGGATGGCGAGCCGGTGCGCACCGGGCCGCCGATCGTCGACATGGCAACGGGCATGTCGGCCTGCAACGCCATCCTGTTGGCGCTGATCGCACGCGATCGGCTCGGTCGCGGTCAGCAGGTCGAGGTCGCATTGATCGACACCGCGGTGTCAATGACCGGCTTCTACGGCATGGCCTATCTCATCAATGGCAACAATCCCGGCCGTTTCGGCAACTCTCCGAATGGTTCGCCGACCGTCGGCGTCTATCGGGCGTCCGATGGTCCGCTCTACATGGCCTGCGCCAATGACCGGCTCTATCGCCGGCTGGTCACCGACGTGCTGGAACGCCCGGATCTCGTCACCGATCCCGAGTTTGCTCACCGCAAGGCGCGGACCGCCAACAAGGAGAAGCTGCGCGCGATCATTGCCAGCGTGTTTGCGGGCGACACGCTCGAGAACTGGATGGCGAAGATGAAGAAGGCCAACATTCCGGTTGGCTATCTGCGGACGGTCGAGGAGGGGTTCAACGCGCCCGAGGTGCGCGACCGGCATCGCCTGAGCAGGATTGCGCATCCAACCGCCGGCTCGGTTCCGAACATCGAGTCGCCGGTCAATATGAGCCTGACGCCGAGCATTGATCCCGTTGCGGCTCCGCTGCTCGGTCAGCATACGAAGGACGTGTTGAGCAAGACGCTTGGCTACGACGACCGGCGCATCGCCGCGCTGGCCGAGGCCGGCGCGTTTGGCAAGGCAGGCAACACCGGCTAGAGCCTTTTCCGTTCCGATGGAATCGGAACGGGGCTCCTAGATTCCAGTTTGAGGCGTTTCCTTGACGCGAACCGGTATCCGCTTCGCTCGAAAACGCTCCAGCGTGCTCGGCCTGCACAAAAGATCAACTACTCGCAAACCAACCTGACCGCGGGCGAGAGGAATCCTCTCGCCTCGCGAGATGTCTTTCAGGCGTCGCAGGCCCCGGCGCGTCGCCGGCGGCCCGGGAGCTCGTCCGTTTCGGGAACTCAGTTCGGCTTGCTGCGCAAGTTGTTCCTTGGCATACTTTCAACTTCCTCGGGCTCCGCCCGATCAATCTCGAGGCGTGCCATCCGGAGGATGAGGGTTGCCGTGGTGAGGCCGAGGCGTTCGGCCTCTTGTGCTGCGGTGTCGACCTTCTGGGCCAAGCCTTCACGTTTACCTGGGTATGCCATTCGTAATCCTCACTTAAGGTGCGAGATGAAAAATCCCACATACGTTGCAGAGCTGCAGAAGAAGCTCGGAGCTCCATCGAGCGAAACACTGGAAAGCCTGCGACTGTTGAAGGCTTTCCTTCGACTTGCGCCCGATCAGCGTTCCGAGGTCATCGAGCTGGTCGAACGTTTGGCGGTTGAGCCGCCGCGCGATCCCTCACTGTCCTGAGGTGCTCGCAAATCTTTCCTGTGCGTCAGTTGTTCATCGGCTTGGCGGGCGGCTGCGTCGCGATCACGTAGATTGCGCCGCCCTCGAGCGCTTCGGATTGATGCAGCGTGCCGGCTGGCAGCAGGATGGTATCGCCGGCGCCGACCACCCGCTCGCCGCCATCCCAGATGAAGTTCAGCCGGCCGCTGATGATCATCAGGATCTCGTCGACCGGATGAGTATGAAACTGATGCACCTTGCCGGCCGCATCATGCTGCAGCTCGACCGAGCCTTGGGCCGGGAGCAGGTTCAGAATCTCCGTGTCGATGGCAAATTCAGTCTTCGTGCCTGCGATGATCTGGGTCATGCTGCCTGCTCCTTGTTCGCGATCGGTTGCGCCTTGTTCTGCGCGAGCTTGGCGAAGGGGCAGCCCGAGCTCGCATTGTTGTCGTCGTGCAGGAAGTACTGCAGATACTCGCGGCCGTCGGTCGCACCGTAGCGGCCAAGAAGCGGAGAGGGGCTCGCGCTGTCGTACGGGATCAGGCGCTTGCGCACCTCCGCGAACGCGGCGTTCGCGGCTTTCTCCGTCCCGAGAATCTTCTCGAATACCCAGCGCGGCTGGAACGTGAGCATGAAGGCGCTGGACCGGCGGCTTTGCCGCATCACATGCGCGGGCGTCGTGCAGACCACGAAGATCGGCTCGCCCGCAAATGAGAACTCCCACATCGGGTGGTCGATCTGTTCCGGAATCTCCGATGGCCACGGGTTCTTGTCCAGCCGTGCGAGCTGGTCGAGCGTCAGCCACATCTTGCGATAATAGGCGTCGAGCGTCTGTACCGGGCGGGGCCGCGTGAACACGATCAACGAGGTGTTGGGACCGAACGAGCGCGCCTGCGAGACATATTGCCCGAGTTGCTCGCCCAGCACCGCCACATCATATGGATCGAGGAAAAGGTAGCGGAGCTGATCCTGGCGATGTCCGGTCACGCCGAACACGCAAGGGAACGGCCTTGCCTCGCTGCTCATCTGCGCTTCAAACTCGGAGAACATCACGCTCTGCCAGCTGCTGACCGGAAAGTTTGACGCGACTTCGCCTTTTCTCAAGAACAAGCGCTCCATAACACCCCCTACACTCATAACCACACTAACGAGCTATCAACTTGCTTCTCATCAAGAGCGGCCCGGCAATGCCCGGCAGCGACATGAGAAGCAGAATGACAATCAAGGCGCTGTAGCCGCCGTCGCCGATCGCGGCCGTGTTGTGTACGGCGTCGGTCCCCGAGGCGTTGCTGGCGGCGAGCATCGCGAAGCCGATGATGGGCTGCGAGATGCCGGCGAAGATTCCGGCGGCTGTGGTGTTCACGGATGCGCCCACGCCGATCAGATCGGCGGTGTAGAGCTTCTTGACGCATTTCAGCACCAGCGGGACGGTGCCGCCGGCGACGAGCCCCAAGGCAGTGAACACGACGGTGACGTAGGCGAGTCCAAATGTCTGGGCGATCGGCGGCAGCAGCATCGCGATCAGCAGCATGCGCAGTACGCAAATGCCGATCAGCGCACGGTCAAGCGCCGCCGCGGCGCGATCGGCGGCGTGACCCAGGAAGATCGAGCCGAGCGCATTGCCGATCATGAAGGCGAGCAGGGGCGTGCCGGCCGCCGTCGGGGAGATGTGAAAGAAGTGCGCGACCATCGGAATGCCCCAGACGCCCGACAGCGTCGTCACCACCGCGAAGTGCGACGCAAACGTCATTGCGCAACCCCAGTTCGCGACATGGGCCAGCGATTGCCGCGCAGCGGTCATCACGCCCTTCAGCGTCTTGTTGCTATGCGAGGCCGGATCTGGCTTGAGCGCGAGCTTGGCGAAAGCGAGGTTGGCCAACCCAATGCACGCGATGAACAGGAAGCAGGCCCGCCAGCCAAAGCCTGAGACCGCGGCTGCAAGCGGCGTGGTCGCGATGACGCCACCGACATAGCCCGAGACCTGCGAGATGCCCGACATCATGCCGAACCGCTCATCCGCGAAGCTCTGTGCCACGAGCTTCAGGAGTGCGGTGAAGACCAGCGCATCGCCGCAGGCGACGATCAGGCGTGCAACAAAAACGTCGAGCAGGTTCGGTGCCAGCGCGAACGCGGCGCTGCCGAGCGAGGAGGCGATCATGCTGACGAGGACGACGCGCTTGACGCCGTAACGGTCGACTAGAAGGCCTGCCGGAATCTGCATCAGGGTGTAGCCCCAGAAGTAGCTTGAGGCGAGCATCGCAACGCCGGCCGCGTCGGTGTCGAAGTCGTGCATGAAACTGAGGCTGACCGACTGCGGCGATACGCGCTGCAGGAAGGCAATGGCGTAGGCGATGGCCACCGCAGTCCACGCGAGATAGGCGCGATCGGTGAAGCGCGACGTCGGGGCATAAACAGCTTGTTGTCCGAGCATCGACATTACACCCTCGCGTAACCTACCGAGAAAAGGGCATCCGCTGAATTCGGAATCTTCCGCGACATCGCGGCATCGACCAGCGACGCGGTGCCATGATAGGCCTGCCGATGGTGCTTAATGTGGCCGTAAGCGCCACGCATGATCATGTCGGGCAGTTCGAGCGGCTTGCCCGGATAGAGCGAGGTGCACATCTCGATACAGGCCGCCTGCAGGGCGAGATCCTGCGTATCGTCGAGCAAAGATGGAGTCACTTTTTCGCAAATCTTAGCGTTCGCTGCCCAGACGATCGGGTTGCGGGTTCGCCAGCCGTAGAGCACGTTGCCCTCGGCTCTCGCGGCGGCGCCGGAGCATTTCAGGACTTCCGATGTGAAGAAGCCGTAGAAGCCGCGGCCCTGGTGCGCCGGAAGCACTTCCGTGCCGCTGCGATAGATTCCAAGTCCGGCCGACATCTCCAGGACGCGGTAGACCGAGAAGGCAATGAGGCCAGACCGATCGTAGACAAGGATCAGGCTGTACTTCTTGTCGAAGGGCGAGGAGGTTGCTGTCCAGTGCGGCTCGGTGGCCTGCCAGTTGAAGGCAATGATGCCGTTCATGGCGTCCATCAGCGGCTGACGGTCGCAGGCTTCGACCCGGGAGGCATCGGGTAGACTATAGATCGCGTAATCCGTCCAAGGCGATTTGATCGCCTCGTATCCGCTGCCCAGATTTCGCGGCATGGCAGAACTCCAGAATTCCATTGCGAGCTATACAGGGCAGCCTCGAATGGCTTAAAGGACAATATGCCCTCGAAAACTGCCAAAGCGCCCCGGCCTGAGCCGCGCGACAAGAAAGCAACGCGGCGGATCGCGATCGTTGCCTTTCCGGGTGTGACCTTGCTCGACATCTCGGGACCGGCGCAGGTGTTTGCAGAACTGGAAGCGATCGAGCTGCCAGGTCCGGACTACTCGCTGTCCTACCTGTCGACCTCCGGCGGGTTGGTGCCGACCGATGTCGGCATGATGATCGACACAGCGCCGATCGACAGTATTGCGCCCGCCGAGGTCGACACGCTGGTGATCCCCGGCGGGCCCGGCATCTGGAAGATCCGCAACGACGCGAAGTTGATGAACTGGATCGCGGAGGCGCTGCCGAAGGCGCGCCGTATCGCGTCGGTTTGCCTTGGCGCATTTGCGTTGGCCTGGACCGGGATTCTGGACGGCAAGCGGGCAGCAACGCACTGGCGTTATTGTCCCCGTCTGCAGGATAGCTTTCCCAATATCCGGGTTGAGCCCAACGCGATCTTCGTCAAGGACGGACGGGTCTGGTCATCGGCCGGGGTCAGCGCCGGCATCGATCTGGCGCTCGCCATGATCGAGGAGGATTTCGGCCACACCATCGCGCTCGATGTTGCGCGCAGACTTGTGGTGTTTCTGAAACGGCCGGGCGGTCAGAGCCAGTTCTCGACCGTCCTTGCCGCCCAGGCATCGGACGTCGAGGGACGCTTCAGCGCGCTGCACGCCTGGATCATCGAGAACATCACGAGCGACCTCAAGGTCGAGACCCTCGCGGAAAAGGCGGGGATGACGCCGCGCACCTTTGCCCGGACCTATGTCAGCCGCACCGGCATGACACCCGCAAGCGGCGTCGAGGCGCTGCGGGTGGAGACCGCGCGCTTGCTGCTCGAAAGCCGCCAGATCGGCGGCGTGGTCGAGGTCGCCAAGCGCGCGGGATTTGGCGATGACGAGCGAATGCGGCGGGCCTTCCTGCGCCACCTCGGCGTATCGCCGACCGAGTACCGAAACCGGTTTTCGGGCAGCTAGCTCGCCTCGGGCGAGGCCGTCCGGACGCGGACCGCTTCGCGTCGAAAGCCGATCTATCTCACGAGCGAATAGCTGGCCTTCGCTGGCAGGATTCGTGGCTCAAGGTGGTAGCTTTTCCGCTTTGTCTGCGGCTAATGTGCCGGCCAAATCGGGAGAAGAAACACCATGAATGACGGGACCCCCATTCGACAGGCGCGCAATGTCGAACTCGGCGCCAGCGGCGAGGAATTCCAGAACCTGCACGAATTCGCGCGAAAGGCCCGCGCCAAGCTGAATCAGAACGCCTGGGACTACATCGTCGGCGCCTCGGAGACCGAGACCACGATGCGCCGCAACAGAATGGCGCTCGACGAGATCGCGTTCCGGCCGCGCGTCCTTCGCAACGTCATCAACGTCGATCCTTCCACCGAGGTATTTGGACGCAAGCTCCGGCTTCCCGTGATGATCGCCCCGGTCGGCGCGCTCGAGATCTTCGATCCGGATGCGGGCGCGGCCGTCGCGCGCGGAGCGGGAACGTTCGGCGCGGCGCACATGCTGAGTTCGGTGTCCGAGCCCGGGCTGGAGAACACCGCCAAGGCGGCACCGGATGCGCTTCGCATCTTCCAGCTCTATGTGCGCGGCGACGATGCCTTTGTCGAGGATGTGGTCAGCCGCAGCATCGACAACGGTTACGCCGCGTTCTGCCTCACCGTCGACACCGCCCATTACAGCCGGCGTGAGCGCGACATAGCCAAGCGCTATGTCCGCGAGAGCCGCATCCGCGCCACCGGCGGCGATTTCCAGAAGGGGCTGGAATGGCGGACGGTGAAGTTGATCAAGGACAAGTTCAAGATTCCACTTATCCTCAAGGGGATCGCCACCGCCGAAGACGCCAAGATCGCCCTCGACCACGGGGTCGACTGGATCTATGTCTCAAATCATGGCGGCCGACAGCTCGACCATGGCCGTGGGTCCATGCATGTCCTGCCCGAGATCGTTCAGGCGGTCGCGGGCCGTGCCAAGATCATGGTCGACGGCTCGTTCTGCCGCGGCACCGACATTGTGAAGGCAATCATTTCGGGCGCTGATCTTGTCGGCATCGGCCGCCTGCAATGCTGGGCGCTCGCCGCGGCCGGCGAGGCCGGCATTGTCCGGATGCTTGAACTGCTGGAGGACGAGGTGATCCGCTGCCTCGGTCTGCTCGGCGTCACCAGCTTTGCCGAACTGGACAAATCCTACCTACATCCGGCGATGCCGACCAATCTGCCGAGCGTGTTCAGCGCATTCCCGCTTCTCGATATCGATCCCTACCGCTACTGAGCCGCTGCGAGCGATGCATGAAGCGCTGGCGCGATCGAGGCAATGTGCGCCTCGATCGCGCCAGCCGCCATCAATCTGTGGTGTCCATGAAGCCGCCGCGGCAACGACAAAGTCTGATCCAAATGCCGCACTAGTCGAGGCGCATGGCAAATAATCCATTCGCGGAATTTCCACTCGAACGCGCGATCGGCTTGCGCTGGACCTTGCGGGATATCCAGGCGGGCAGGCTGAAATTGTCACCGGTCAGCGACGAGGATCTGCACATCCTCGCTGAGCTCGGTCTGATCGAGCTGCATGACGACGAGCCGGGGCTGACAGAGGCGGGGGCCGCCGTGCTGAGCGACTGAACGGGCGCCCGGTCTAGCGCGCGTTCAGGAAGCTTTCACCGGAATTGCAAGGCGTGCACTGATAGGTCAGCACGTCGTAGACTTGGTCGCGCGGCTCGATCAAGGCAAGCCGCATTTGCGTGCCGCACTTCATGCACGGCATCTCTATGCTGGTTTTGAACCGGGTGCAGGTCGGTGTTGGACGAACGGCGCGCAGCATCGGATCCCCTTATTCCCCAGAGACGCGAACGCGACCGACGAAGAAGCCGAATCACTATGCCACAGTGCTGACATGATTGGAATCGGCTGTCGGTCCGGGCTAGGTAATTTTTCCTCGATCGGCCGGAACGGGTGAGGCTTTCATGGCTGCGATCCGGCGCTGACGCCGTCACAATCTATGCTAACCTCGCCAGACGCTTATTTCAGGGGGCGCGATCATGATTGAGCCGAAGCTTGAAGTTCCAGCCGAGTTGCGCGATCTCGCGGAAAAGACCATCGACCAGGCCGAACAGGCCTTCAGCCTGTTTTTTGATGCCGCGAGCAAGTCGATGACGACGATGCCGGGCGCCGGTACCGAGATCTCCAAACAAGCGCTGTCGTTCACCGAGCAGAACATGAAGGCGGCGTTCGAGCATGCGCGCAAGCTCGTGCACGCAACGGATCTGCAGGAGGCGATGCGGATCCAGTCGGAATTCCTGCGCAGCCAGTTCACCAATGCTGGCGAACATATGCGGCAGATCAGCGGTAGCGTGATGTCGGCGACCAAGGACGCGACGAAGGGCAAGTTCTAGGGCGGCTTTCGCGGTCCCATCGACGCTTTAGCGCCGGCGCGCGACGGCGACGCCGAGCAGAAACGCGACGAACAGGCTTGCGAGCGGCGCTTCGCGCGTGACCGCACTCACGGTGGCCAGGGCTCCGCCCGGTCGGCGCGAGGTCGCGATGGCATCGCTGAGGCGATCGGCGGCCGCTCGAAGTCCGTCCGACACCTCCGTGATCGTACGCGAGACGTCCGTCGCGGTGTCGATCGCTCGTTCACCGAGTGTGGGTTGAAGCGGGGACTCGGGTATTTCGGAGCTCATGTGCGGTGCCGCGATTTTAAAGGCCACTGACTGACGTCAAGTGACCACCACCTTTGCTATCCGCACGTTCTGAACGGCGGTGGCGGCCATATATCTCAGAAATTCCGCAGCGGTGGATTGGTTCCACCGACATGCCTCGCTTTCACATTCGGGAACCGGAAACTTACGCGCGGGTCGCGGCTTGTTTCCGTGGAGGAGGCGATGATGACAATGCAGGCGCATGGCATTGCGGATGGCGGTTCGGTCAAGCATCGAAATCGGCATGGTGGCACGCCGCTGTTGGTCGCGGCCGTGGTTGCGATCCTCGGCGTGCTCGGCATGCTGATCGTGGATCACGGTCCGTGGAACAAGCCGAACGTGCAGCCGGCCGCTTCGGCCAACTACTCAACGACCGGCGAGGCGGCCCGAGCCGCTGGCGCAAAGGTAATACCGACCGAGCCCAAGGCACCGATCGAGCCTGTTCCACCCGGCCCAAAGCCCGCTCATCCGGCAAATCCGAGCACGCCGCAATAGATGCCGGTGTTGGTGGGATCACATCCCGACGCAGGCCGCAGGAATTGACTCGTCGGGCAAATCAGCGGCACAAAATCATCGTCGGAAATATCGCGAGATGATCAGCGAACGCTGACCAGCATGCCCCACGCTGCTGCAAATCCTGCACCGACGAGAACCAGCACCGGACTATCGCAGAACATGCCGCCATACTGGCACATGGTGGCACCAAGAGAGCCGATCTGATGATGGCCCGCGGCGTAGAACAGGCCGGACAGGACCGCGAGCACGGCAGCAACGAAATACATCGACGCTTCCTCCTTGCAATCAAATGCGGCGCGGGTCAGTTCGACCGACGCGAGCCAAAACTGTATGGATGTCGATCCAAATATTGTGAGCTGTCCGCTTGACGCGTCGGGCAACTCAGCGGCACACTGACATCATCGCAGCAAGCATAGGCGCTTGGCGCCGGCTCACGTTGCAGTTTCGGATCAATGCGCAAACTTTCGCTCAAGGCGGTTTCTCACCGTCGAAGCCGACGCATCGCATTTTACCGATCGCATTCAGCCCGAAAAAAGGGTTTGACACGTCGGGCAACTCAGGGGCATAATCCGAAAATCAGAAATTGTTGAGCCCGCGCGGAGCAATCCGCGGCGGGCTTTTTCTTTGCCGTTTCACCAATCGGACGGCGGCCGCACCGTCACGACGCCACATCCTCCCAGCCCGTCGCCTGAGCGTCGCAAGCGCGCCGCCGTCCGAACCCTTTGAAAAGATCAACCGAATTGGCCGGTGCGCGCGAACGCGCCGGTCCTGCGGCGCGGCGCAAGCCGGCGCCGCTCGCGGCCCCACTCGTCAGGGATAAGGTTCGCGCCCCAAAGATCGCCGCCTGCTGCGCGATCTGCCGCACATTCCATTCCATGGCCGCGTCGCACGCCCACGGCCGATCAATGAGGTTTATATGACCGCCTATCTGATATCGCTCGCGCTGGCGGGCCTGCTTGCCATCGCCCTATGGGAGTCCGCAGCATGAGCGCCGAGATCATCCAGTTCATCCCGCGAGCCCGTCGGGATCGTGAGCCGACGGACTTTCCCACGATCGCATTTCGCTCCGCGTTGCCCGATCCCGAGACGAATTGCATCGACACGGCGCCGAGCGAATACCTCCCGACCGATTGGCAGGAGAAATGAGTGGCGAAAACGACTACGCAGATTCGCTCGCTTGCCCGAAGCCATACGCGAAGCGCACTCAACGCTTTGGTCGGCGTGATGCGGTCGACCAGCGCAACCCCGGCTGCCCGCGTTTCCGCGGCCAACGCCATCCTCGATCGCGGCTGGGGTAAAGCGCCGCAGGCGATCGAGAACGGCGACGGAGCGCTAGAGCTTGTGCACCGCATCGAACGGATCATCGTCGAGCCCGAAGAAGTCGAAGACGAAAATACCTGAGAGGCGAGGGCGCAATCCTCTCTGAGGCAGAGCGCTCGATCTGCCTTTGTCCGACGTGTGTTCGAATACGTTCAATCACTTCACCGCTAGCGGCCGGACCACTCCTGTCGCCGCTCGCTGTACCGTGCTGCAGAACCGCCCTACCAGGGCACGGATCAGCATGATATCTATCATGGCGTGCTCCGCGCAAAAAGTGCTGCTATGGCGAGAGTCTGATGTGGATCGTCGCGACGGCTGTTGAACTGCTTGTATTGTTTTTTGTCGACCTCGTTGGTTACAACGTGGCGCGGTTTGTCCTGCCACTTCTTTCGTTTGGAAGAATTAGCGTGGCGCCCGGCATGTCGAACGACCAACGAGAGTTCGGCTGGCTCGGTGCCAGGCGTGACGGGCTCGGAAGAGTAGAGCTGGGGGCGAGCGCTGCCGGCGGGATCGGACTTATTATCTGTGCTCTCTGTTTAGCGGCGGTCTTGTTCTTCGTGCGCTGATGTAATCGGTGTGACCGATAAGGGTCTCGGCGGAAGAGCCGGCGATGGCATTCGTTGCGATAAATCGCACGATGTTCGCAGCATTGATCGGGTTGGCATTCTGTTGCGCCGGTCTTGCGGTGGTTCTGCGTTCCGTCCGCCGGTAGCCGCTCCCAAGCGAACAAATTCTGAAAACACTCGACAACGATAAGACGTCTTCCCGAAATCGCGCATGCGCGGGCCAAACTTACTCGGACCAATTCGGGCGGACCTCGAGCCAAGGCTGAAAGCACTCATGTGGCAGTTGATTCTGGAAGAGGTTGCTCGAGAACTTGAGAGGAGGGCTGCCCAATGGGCGGGACGGAAGGTCTTCCGCAAAACTGTAGATGGGGGCGAGCCGAATAAGCCTGAAGCATATGCCGACAGGATCAATCGAGAGTTCGGGCTCCGCGATTATTTCAAGGCATGGAATCTTTATGATTCGGATCGTGCATATTGGGAAGAACTCTTCGGTAACGACCCTTTGAATTCCCCCGATCATCCTGCCTCACCTCCAGGCAGCCTGTTGCCGCGCGCGGACGCGCCGCGCAATCCGCGTTATGATTATCTCAATCCGGCGCCGAGGGGGGCTGGCGCCTTCGGCCGGTTCGGCACCGGCGGACAGTTTTCGGCGGGATCAGCTATATCGTCGCAACCGCTCTACGAGACGCGATCGTTCGTGGGGCCACCTGATTCGCCGCAAGAATCGGACAGCAACGGAGCGCCTGTGCGGCGGCTGGTGCGAGTACCGACGGCGGGCGAGAGCCAGGCCAGATTCGACGGTGGAGCACCGGCCGTGCCGTTCGTTCCACGGGCTACGAAACCGGGGCGTCCCGCCACATTCAGCGAGCGCTTCGGAGGATTCGCATCCCCAATGGCCGAGCCTCGGGCTCCCATCGATGGACAGCCTATGCCGAGTCCTCCGTTGCCGCCGTCGGTCTTTCGCTTTCCGGACAATTCCGACATTCCGGAGATGGATTTCAATAATTGGCTTGCCAGTCTGATCAGGCCGCGTGCTCGTCAATGACAGTTCACGGCCGACGATTGCAGCAAGGCAGCCGCCCGGCGCTCAAGCGGTCTTGCCTCATCGAGAGTAGTCTTGTCGATCCTGAAAATTCCAACGGCAAAAGTGTTCGAGCCGCTGTTGCGGCCGGCGCGTTACAAGGGTGCATTCGGTGGCCGCGGATCGGGAAAATCCCATTTCTTCGGCGAGCTCCTGGTCGAGATGTGCCAGGCCGAGCGCGGCACGCTGGCGGTTTGCATCCGCGAGGCGCAGCGGACGCTGGCGCAATCGTCAAAACGGCTGATCGAAACCAAGATCGCGTCGCTTGGCGTCGGCCAGGGGTTCAAGAACTATTCGGACAGGATCGCGACGCCCGGTGACGGCGTGATGATCTTCCGTGGGATGCGGGATCATACGGCCGACTCGATCAAGAGCCTCGAGGGCTTCAAGATTGCGTGGATCGACGAAGCGCAGTCGCTGAGCGCGCACAGCCTCGCCTTGCTGCGGCCGACGATCCGTGCGCCAGGCTCGGAATTGTGGGCGAGCTGGAATCCGCGGCGGAAGTCGGACGCGATCGATGACTTCCTCCGGATACGCCAGCCGTCCGGAGCCATCGTCGTCAACGCAAACTGGCGCGACAATCCGTGGTTTCCCGCGGTGCTTGATGAAGAGCGGCGCACGGATCTCTCGCTCTATCCCGATCGCTACAATCACATCTGGGAAGGAGGCTACGTGCAGGCGTTCGAAGGCGCGTACTTCGCGGAGCTCTTGACCCAGGCGCACAAGGACGGCCGCATCGGCAGGGTGGCCGCAGATCCGCTGCTGCCGCTGCGCGCCTTCATCGACATCGGTGGGGCCGGTGCGACCGCCGATGCCTTCACGATGTGGATAGTGCAGTGGGCCGGAAGGGAGATAAGGATCCTAGACTACTATGAGAGCGCCGGCCAGGTCCTGGCGTATCACGTGAACTGGCTGCGCTCGCGCAACTATCGGCTCTTCGAACCTGTCTCGCCCTGGGCATGGCAGCACACGCTGTATTGGCGGAAGGAACTCGTCTAGGCCACGCGACCTGGTTCGGGTTGTTGCGAACAATTCAATGACGTGGAGCGCCCGGTGGCTTCGGCCGCCGGGCTTTTTTCAGTTTCTGGTCATGGGTAACACCCTTCGGCAAGCAGCGGTCGTAGCTGGTATCGAATCTTGGGCGCGGGAATGCTAGAATGGGCGTGTGCAGTGCGAACGAAGCATCGCTGGAAGCGTTTCCTCAAATGGGCGCCCGGCGGCAGTCGTGGATCCTGAGCGTTGAAATCGCGAAATGCAGGCTTGCGCGTCTTGATCTCTGGTGATCGATCGATAAACTGAGTTGACGGCTCGATCGCACGTGCAAATGTCTTGGAGATCGAACGAAGGAAGAGACCATGGTTGAGGTTGACCGCGGGCTCGACACGAAGGTACAGCCAGGCCCGGATATGGATCGTTATTCGGTCATGGTCGCACGAGCCAGAGCGCTCGTTCCGGCTTTGCGCGAGCGGGCATCGCGGACCGAAGAGCTGCGCCGATTGCCGCCGGAGACCGAGCGGGATTTGCTCGATAGCGGCCTTTTCCGGATTCTGCAGCCCAAGCGCGTCGGAGGCAGCGAACTCGACTATGTTGCACTGGTCGACTGCGCCGATGCCCTCGGGCAGGGAGACGCCTCGGTCTCCTGGAATTTTGCCAACCTTGCAAGTCACCACTGGATGCTGGGTATGTTCGAGCCCGACGCGCAGAGCGCGGTGTGGGGAGAGGATCCGGATGCGCTGATCGCGTCTTCCTTTGTCTTCCCGGCAGGTCGTGCGAAGAAGACAGGTGGCGGATATGTTCTGAGTGGTCATTGGCCGTTTTCCTCCGGGGTGGAATCCTGCGGATGGAACATGCTCGCGAGCGTGGTCGCCTCGGATGATGAAGCCGATGGTGTCGAGTATCGGCTATTCCTGTTGAACAGGCGGGACTACAGCATCGACGACACCTGGAATGCGGCTGGTTTGCGCGGGACGGGGTCGAACGACGTGCGGGTAACCGACGCATTCGTTCCCGAGCATATGACGGTTGCCGTCAGCGATCTGGCGGGAGGTGCAACGCCGGGCAGTGTCGTCAATCCGAATCCGCTCTACATGCTTCCGGTCTTTTCGTTGTTTCCCTATGTGCTGTCCGGGGTTGGTTTGGGAAATGCACAGGCTTGCCTTGATGACTATGTTGAGATCGCGCGACACCGCGCTTCGACATATAACCGGGCCAAGATCGGCGACCTGCAAAGCACACAGATCAAGATCGCCGAGGCGTCGGCGAAGATAGATGCCGCGCGGCTGGTCATGCGCACGAACTGCGTTGAGGCGCTTGCGGAGGTCCGGCGTGGCGACATCCCGGGCATTGCAGCGAAGACGAAGCTTCGGCGCGACGGTGCGTTCGCGGTCAATCTGTGCACCGAGGCGGTGTCTCTTCTATTTGCGGCGGGCGGCGCACGCAGCCTGTTCACCTCGGGACCGTTGCAGCGCCAGTTCCGCGACGCGCATGCGGTGAATTCGCATCTCGCGTTCAATTTCGACGCGGCGGGCACCAATTACGGGCGAGTGGCTCTCGGGCTGCCGTCTGAAAACCTGACGCTTTGAGGTGAGCCGGATGTCCGACTCACCCAAACATCCGCTGGATCCCGCCGGTGAGCTCGCAAGCGATAGTTCGGTGATCGATCCCCGTGATTTCCGCAATGCGCTCGGCACGTTCGCAACAGGTGTGACGATAGTCACCGCGATGTCGGCTGAAGGACGGCCGTATGGAATTACTTGCAATTCCTTTGCATCGGTGTCGCTCAACCCGCCACTGGTGTTGTGGAGCCTGGGCACGTTTTCGCAGGGGCTGCCGATCTTCCAGAATGCCAGCCATTTTACAGTCAACGTTCTAGACGCGTCGCAGCAGGCGCTGGCGATGCAGTTTGCCAGATCGTCGGGTGACAAGTTCGCGGGTGTGAGCTGGACGCCGGGTCTCGGGAATGCTCCCGTGCTTGCCGATGTGGTCGCGAATTTCCAATGCCGTGCCGCCAACCGCTACTATGGCGGGGATCACGTCATCTTCCTGGGCGCGGTGGAAGCCTACGCCTATAACCGGAACAATCCGCTGTTGTTCGCGCGCGGAGGTTTTGGCCGGTTCCAGGCCGACGGTGGTGACAAGACATCATGAATCGAAAGACGCCCGTCAAGCGCGTTCGTGCCAAGCAGAGGCGACTATCAGCTGTCGATCGTCGCAGCGAATTCGTTACCAAGGCAACCGAGCTGTTTGCGGAGGAGGGATTTGGCGGCGGCACGCGTGCCCTTGCCCACAAGCTCGGCGTGACGCAGCCGCTGCTTTACCGCTACTTTCCGAGCAAGGACGATCTCATCAAGGAGGTCTACCGCAAGGTATATCTCGAACCCCTTGAAATCGGCTGGGAGAAGCTGCTCTCGGATCGGTCACGTCCGCTCCGCGTGCGGCTTCAGGAATTCTACGAAATCTATACCGACGCGATTTTCAACCGAAGATGGCTCCGGATCTATCTCTACTCCGGCTTGAAGGGCCTCGATATCAATCGCTGGTATGTCGGCATGGTCAAGGACAAGATCCTGACGCGCATTCTCAGGGAATGCCGCCACGACGCTGGCCTCGCGACGCAAGGCAGGCCCAGCGCCGCAGAACTCGAGCTGGCCTGGGTGTTTCACGGCGGCATCTTCTATTATGGCGTACGCAAGTACATCTACGAAGCGCCTGTCCTCGAGGACAAGGCGCAAATGATCAGTGACGCGCTGGATATCTTCCTCGCGGGATTTGAGAGGATGGCGGAGAGCGCGACCGATCGTCGGCGGGCGCCGATCAAGGTCGTCGGCTGAGTCGCGCTACATTGTCGCCATCTGACCCCGATACCAATCGCCGATCTCGCTTGCCGTCATGAGGGCGACGCCGTCATGGCCGATGACGTAATCGAGCAGGGCCTCGAGGTACTTGATACGATGCGGTACACCCGTGATGTAGGGATGCACCGAGATGGCCATGATCCGCGCGTTCTCTGCGCCCTCGAGGTACAGCCGATCGAACTGGTCAGTGCAGCGCGTCAGGAACTGTTCCGAAGGAAGGTGTTGCAGCGCGTGAATGACAATGTCGTTGGTCTCGACCGAATAGGGAATCGTCGTCACGGTGCCGTGCGGCGTGGCGATGTCCTGGGGGAGATCGTCGATCACCCAATCGGCCACGTATTCGATCCCGTTGAGGCGCAGGAGATCGAGCGTTTCTTCGGTTTCGGTCAGGCCCGGGCTTTCCCATGATCGCGGCGGCTTGCCGGTAAATCCAGCAATCGTGTCGACCGCGCGTTTGATTGCGTCCGCCTGGTTCTCGACCTTATGCATCGGGCCCTGCACAAACCCATGTCCCATGAATTCGAAGCCCGCCTCGCGCGCCGCCGACGCCACACGCGGATAGCTGTTGCAGACATTGGCGTTCGCAGCCAGCGTCACCGGTATCTTTCGATCGGTGAAAGCTTTGAACTGCCGCCAGAAACCGGCGCGCATGCCGTATTCATGCCACGACCAGTTCGGCACGTCGGGCAGCAGGGGCTGGCCCATCGGTGGGCTCAGCACGGTGCGTGGCATCGCATTTTCGATGCGCCATTCCTCGACATTGAGGATGACCCACACGGCAAGCTTCTTGCCGTCAGGCAATGTCAGTTTCGGGCGGTCGACCTGCGCCTGGTACGGAATGCGATCAGTAAAGGTCATGTCGAACCTCCTTCACGTCGATGATCCGGCAGCGGCGGCATTGATCCGCGGCAGGACCTTCTCGGCCATCAGGATCATCGATTGACGGCCAAGCTCGCGATCTTTCCAGTCCTTGCCGGCGTAAAGCAGGGTTCCGAAGGTGCCAATCTCTTCCTGGAACGCCAGCAACTGGTCAGCCACGCTTTCGGGCGTGCCGTAGATGATCAATTTGTCGCAGATCGACTCCAGTGTAACCTCAGCGTCGGGTTGATCCCGTCGCGTCTTGAACAATTCGAGCCGGCCACTGCGCTTCAGCTTCGTGAACAGCTGGTGATAATAATACACGTAGGGACTATCGGGCGATGTGGCATACGCCTTCGCGGTTGCTGCATCCTTTGCCACGAACACGCTCTTGGCGACGCGCCAGTTGGCAGGCTCGGCTGCCCGGTTCACGCGCGCGCAACCCTCGACATATTTCGGCCAATGGCTCTTCACCCAGGCCGGCATCAGAAAGTTGGCCGAGATCGGATCCCAGCCGCGCGCCGCCGCCTCCGTGACGCCCTTTGAGAATGGCGCAACCGCGGTCACCACGATTGGCGGGTGAGGGGCCTGCAAGGGGCGAGCGACGATTCCCTGGCCGATGTCCTCGATCAGAGTCCTTTTGACCGAGACGTTCCAATATTTGCCCTGCAAATCATAGGGCGGCTTACCGGCCCAGATATCAAGAACCTGATTGATGGCCTCGAGGAACATGGCATTACGGTCGGCATCGAGATTGCCGAAAACCTCCGCGTCGGACGGCAATCCACCAGGGCTGATTCCAAGTATGAAACGGCCGTCAAGCATGTGATCAAGCATGGCGACAGCCGCTGCGACTGCTGCCGGATGCGTGTTTGGCATGTTGATGGTGCCGGTTCCAAGCTTGATCTGCTTGGTTGCGGCTGCGAGCCAGGCAATGAAGGCGATGCTGGAGGTGATGTTCTCGGCCTTGTCGGTGACGTGCTCGCCGACATACGCCTCGGTGAACCCGAGCTCATCCGCGAGCAGAAAAGCCTCGCGATCCTCCCATAGCGATTGTCGCCAATCCTTGTCGAGAGGATGGATCGGCATCGTAAAAAAACCGAGCTTCATGATCCGCCTCCCCGCGATTTGAACTTTTGTTGGCACGGAACCTGCGTCCTTCCCGAGGCGAAGACAAGCCCTGCCGCACAAATAATCACTCGATAAACAAGCTTGACCTTTGAAGAGGGCGGCCCTCTAATCGGGCAAACCAAAATTGGGCCCGGGAGGCCACGCCCACATGAAAGCTGCGGCTTTCGCCTACGCCCGCGCGACCAGCGTCGCGAATGCGCTGGAGTTGCTCGCCGTGCACGGCGACAAGGCGAAGGTTCTGTCGGGTGGTCAGAGCCTGATGCCGGCGATGAACCTGCGGCTGCTGTCCCCGGACATTTTGGTCGATATCGGCGGCCTCGCCGAGTTGCGCGGCATCACCGTGAAGGGAGACGTGCTGGTCGTCGGCGCGCTGACCCGGCACGTCGATCTGCTCGGATCGCCGGAGGTTGCACTGCACGCGCGGCTGTTGCGCGATGCCGTTGCCCACGTTGCCCATCCCGCAATTCGCAATCGCGGAACGATCGGCGGTAGCCTCGCTCACGCCGATCCTGCGTCGGAGCTGCCGGCCTGTGTAGTGGCGCTCGACGCCACGATCGTCGTTCGGGGCTCGGCCGGCGAGCGCCGGATTGCTGCGACTGAGTTTTTCAGGGGAATCTACGAAACGGCGCTGTTGCCGGACGAGTTGCTTGTCGCGGTCGAGGTGCCGGTCGCAGGCCAGGGCTCGACATTTTTCTTTCAGGAGTATGCGCGGCGGCACGGCGACTACGCTGTCGTTGGTCTTGCCGCCCGTGCTGTTGTTGCAGCCGGGAGGTTCTCAGCTCTTTGGCTCGGCTTCTTTGCTGTTGGCGATCGGCCATTGCTCGCGGCGGCCGCCGGCAAGCTGATCGATGCCACCGTAACGCCGACCTTGCTAGCAGAGGCGGCGACCGCACTGGCCGATGAACTCGATCCACAGGAGGACCAGCAGGCGACCGCGGCCATGCGTCGACACCTCGCGACGGTCTTGCTCCGGCGCTGCGTGGCAGCATTGCTGGCACGGCCAGAACTGGAAACGGGAGTCGGCAAGTGAACGCTCCGGTACCGGTCTCGCTTCTGGTCAACGGCGAACCGATCGACGCATTCGTCTTGCCACGGCTCAATCTTGCTGATTTCCTCCGGGAAAATCTCAAGCTGACCGGAACCCACGTTGGGTGCGAGCACGGCGTTTGCGGTGCCTGCACAGTCCGGCTCGATGGCGAGATCGTTCGCTCCTGTCTGATGCTGACGGTCCAGGCGCAGGGCGCGTCAGTTGAGACAATCGAGGGGCTGTCTGACAGCGGTGAAATAGCCGATCTTCAGGCGGCATTTCGCGAACGCAACGCATTGCAGTGTGGTTACTGCACGCCTGGGATGCTGATAACGGCGCAGGACCTGCTGAAGCATATGTCCGTGCCTGATCGTCGAGCGATCCGCGAGCATCTTTCGGGCAATTATTGCCGCTGCACAGGCTATCAGGCCATCGTGGATGCGGTGGAGGCGACGGCAAAGACGCGCGCGGAGCGGGGCGTATGATGGTGACGCGGGCGCCAGCAGACACGCTTTCGGTGCTTGATCGCCCGAATTCCTATATCGGCAAGACCGTGCCGCGGCCGAACCTCGACAGGTTGCTGCAGGGGCGCGGCCAATATGTCAGTGATCTCGAATTGCCGCGGATGGCGCATGTGGTTTTTCTACGGTCGCCACATGCCCACGCCAAAATCGCAGCGATCGACGCCGACGCGGCAAGGCGCATGCCCGGTGTCGTTTCCATCGTCACGGGTCGTGAACTTGATGCGGTCATCACGCCGTGGGTCGGGGTGCTCTCGCACCTGAAGGGACTGAAGTCAGCGCCGCAGCACGCGATCGCGGTCGACCGTGTGTGCTGGCAGGGCGAGGCCGTTGCAGCGATTGTGGCGACCAGCCGTGCTGCAGCCGAAGATGCCGTGGAGCATATTTCAGTCGACTACGAGGAACTCGAGGCGGTCACGGACATGCGAGCTGCGCTCGATCCGGCAGCTCCCGTCATTCATGCCGCGCTCGGCGACAATCTTGCCTTTGAGCGGACGCTCGACGCCGGCGACGTCGATCATGCATTGTCGGGGGCCGAACTCGTCGAGGCCGACTTCGTATTCGGGCGCCACACCGGCGTGACACTTGAACCGCGGGCCGTTGTTGCCGATTGGAATGCGGCCGAGGCACGGCTCACGATCTATCAGGGCACGCAGGCGCCTCACATGGTGCAGAACATCGCAGCGCTGCATCTTGGGTTAAGGGAAGCGCAGGTCCGGGTGGTCTGCAAGGATGTCGGCGGCTCGTTCGGCATCAAGGTCCATATCTACGCCGACGAAATGGCGACTTACGCGCTGTCCAAGCTGTTGCGCCGGCCGGTCAAGTTCGTGGCCGACCGCGTCGAGAGTTTCAACACGGACATCCACGCCCGCGATCATCGGTGCAGGGGGCGGATCGGCGTCAGGCCGGACGGTACGATCACGGCCTTCGAGATCGACGACCTGACGGGGATCGGCCCGTATTCGATGTATCCGCGCACCAGCGCCATCGAGGCCAATCAGGTGGTCAATCTGGTCGGCGGGCCCTATGCCACGGCGAGCTATCGGGCGCGGGCGCGCGTGGTCTTCCAGAACAAGAACGTGATGTGCCAGTACCGGGCGGTCGGACACCCGATCGCCTGTTCGGTCACCGAGGGCCTGGTCGATCTGGCGGCAGCGAAGATCGGCATGGACCCCGTCGAAATCCGGCGGCGCAATCTGATCGCCGACGATGCCTATCCGTGTGCGTCACTCTCGGGCATGAAGTTCGAGCAGCTCTCGCATCACGCCTCGTTGACCAAGCTGCTTCAGATGATGGATTACGACGCGCTGCGCGCTGAGCAAGCGGCCTTGCGCGCCAGAAACGTCCATCGAGGCATCGGAATCGCGAGCTTCATCGAGGTGACCAATCCGAGTGCTGCCTTTTACGGCGTGGGCGGCGCGAAAATCTCATCGCAGGACGGCGTTGCGGTCCGGCTCGACGCGCAAGGGTCGGTGATCTGCCAGACCAGCATCACGGAACAGGGGCAAGGGTCGGAATCGCTGACGGCCCAGATCGTCGGCAGCGTGCTTGGCGTTTCGATGGAGCGCGTTCGCATCATCCTGGGCGACACCGACAACACGCCCTATGGCGGTGGCACCTGGGCCTCGCGCGGTGCCGGCATCGGCGGCGAAGCTGCATTACAGGCAGCCAAGGCCCTGCGAGAGAATATTCTGAATGTCGCTGCGGCCATCCTGCAATCGACGCCGGCCGAGCTCGATATCGTCGACAACGGTATCGTCAACACCGCCGACGGCGCGCCGCGCATCGAACTGCACGAGCTTGCGCGGATCGTCTATTTTCGACCGGACACCCTGCCGCCGGGCATCCAACCCGAATTGATGGCGACCCGGCATTTCGTTCCGCGCCAATATCCCTTTGCGTTCACCAACGGCGTTCAGGCCTCATGGCTTGAGGTCGATACCGAGACCGGGTTCGTTAAGCTGCTGAAGCATTGGGTTGTCGAAGACTGCGGCACCATTATCAACCCGCAACTGGTCGACGAGCAGATCCGGGGCGGGGTCGTGCAGGGGCTCGGCGCGGCGCTGTTCGAGAAGTGCATCTACGACGAACGCGGTCAGCTGACCAATGCCAATATGGCGGACTATCTGGTCCCGATGTCCGGCGAGATGCCCGATATCGAGATCGGCCATGTGGTGTCTCCGACGCAGGAATCGGAGCTGGGAGCCAAAGGGGCAGGGGAGGCGGGGACGGCCGGCGCGGCAGCGGCGGTTGCCAACGCGGTCAATGACGCGCTCCGGCCGTTTAGCGCAACAATTACCGAGATTCCGCTCACGCCTCAGGTTATCCTGACCGCCTTGGGACGGATCTGAGCGGAGACGTTCCGGGCAACGACAATACGATAAGCAAAACGCAGACAGTTCTTGGGGAGGAATAGTCATGACGAAGAAGGTCACCGAAGCTGGATCGATATCACGGCGTCGTCTGCTGACGACGGCAAGCGCCGGCGCCGTTCTCGCCGTCTCGCCTTTTCGCATCAATCTGCTTCAGGCCCAGGAAACGCCCATCAAGATCGGCTTCCCGGTTCCTTTGACCGGTCCATACGGCGCCGAGGCCCAGGACCAGGTGCGGGCGGGCCAGCTTGCTGTCGCCCAGTTCAATGATGCCGGCGGTCTCAACGGCCGCAAGGCCGAACTCGTGGTGCGCGACGACAAGCTGAATCCCGGCGAGGCGGCGACGCGGACCCTGGAATTGGTCGAGAAGGAGAAGGTGAATTTCGTCGTCGGCAGTCTGTCCGCGGCGGTTCAGCTTGCGATCAACAACGTCACCAAGGAACGCGGCGTCATCTTCAATTCGATCAGCCAGTCCGACGCCATCAATGAGGCGGCAGATTTCAGCAAATACACGTTCCACGAAGCGCTGAACCCGCATATGACGTCAGGGGCGGTCGGTCGCTACGCCTTCACCAAATTCGGCAAGAGGGTTGCGTTTCTCACGGCGGACTATGCTTACGGTCACGAGATGGTTCGCGGCTTTCTCGAGGTCGGCAAGCAATTCAACATCGAGAATCTCGGTGACATTCGCCATCCGCTCGGGACGACTGATTTCTCGACCCTGCTGCCGCGTCTCCAGGCGCTGAAGCCCGATATTCTCTGTATCAGCAATTTCGGCCGGGATCAGCAAATCGCACTGAAACAGGCAACCGACTTCGGCATCAAGAAATCGATCCAGATCATCGCGCCGCTGCTGTCGCATGCCAGTCGCGTTGCGGCGGGCCCTCAGGCATTCGAAGGTGTCGTCGGCGGCTGCTCGTTCTTCTGGGGCATCGAGGACAAGTTCGCCTCGACCAAGGCGTTCAACGACGCGTTCCGCAAGATGTATGACGGCAAGTTGCCTACCGACTACGGTGCGCTCGGCTATGGCGGTGTTCGGACGGTGCTCGAGGCGGTCAAGGGCGCGGGCAGCGTGGAGACCGACAAGGTCGTCGCGGCATTGGAGGCTCTGAAGTACGACTACTACAAAGGGCCGCAATACTATCGCAAATGCGATCACCAGTCGGTGCAATCGGTGCTCGTGATCAAGTCGAAGTCCAAGGACATGAAGAACGAGTCCGACGTGTTCGAGGTTCTATCGACCGAAGAACCTGACGAGAAGAACCTGCGTAGCTGCGACGCGCTTGGCCACAAGAGCTGAGCCATGCGCCGGCGCGCACCGCAAGGGGGTGCGCGTCGTGCTGAGGGCGACAAATGGCGGGCCTGAGCTTTGACCTGATTGCACTGCAACTATTCGCCGGGCTGGCGCTCGGCGCGATCTATGTGCTGTTTGCGATCGGCCTCTCGCTGATCTTCGGGATGTTGACCGTCGTCAACTTCGCCCATGGCGCCTTCTACATGGTCGGTGCCTATGTCGGGCTGTACCTGATTTCGATCGGCGGCAATTTCTGGCTCTGCTTGCTGGCGGTACCGCTTCTGATCGGGCTGTTCGGCCTTGCCGTCGAGCGCGTGCTGATCCGGCCGCTCTACGGCCGCGGCATTGATTATCCGCTGCTGCTGACCTTCGGGCTGAGCTACGTCATGGTCGAATGCGTGCGCATTGCCTTCGGCAAGACTGGTTATCCCTTCGATACGCCCGAGCTTCTGCAGGGGGCTGTCAACATCGGTGTTGGATATTTTCCGCTCTACCGCCTGTTCGTGATCGGCGCGACGGCCGTCGTCTTGTTGGCGCTCTGGCTGTTCCTGGAAAAAACCAGCTTCGGGCTCATTATCCGCGCCGGCGCGCGCGATCCGCAAATCGTCCGCGTCCTTGGGGTCGACGTTTCCAAGGTCTGGTTGATCGTGTTCGGGATAGGCACCGCGATTGCGGGCTTTGCCGGGCTGCTGGCTGCTCCGCTTCAAGGCGTCATTCCCGAGATGGGCGGCACGATTCTCGCCGAGGCTTTCGTGGTGACGGTCGTGGGAGGCATGGGTTCGATCGGTGGCGCCGTACTGGCGGGCCTCCTCGTCGGTGTGGTGGTCAGCATGACGTCGCTGTTTGCACCCGAGATGGCCAAGGTTTCGATCTTTGCCCTGATGGCGATCGTCCTGATCGTCCGTCCCCAGGGCTTCTTCGGCCGCGCCGGATTGATGAGCTGAGAGCCAGGGATGACCGGAGCCACCGAATCCATCAAACAGCCTCGTGCCGCGACGGGCAGTTGGTACGAATTCGCAACGCGGCATCGCGCCAGCATTGTGGCGGCGGTGATCCTGATTTTCCCGTTGGTGATGCCGTTCACGGCCCTCGCGGTGAACATCCTGATCTATGGATTGTATGCCGTCGGCTTCAACCTCGTCTTTGGTTATCTCGGTCTGCTGTCGTTTGGTCACGCGGCGCTGTTCGGAACCGGTGCCTACCTCTGCGGCATCGCCATCGTGCATTTTGGCTGGCCATGGTATGCGGCCATCGCGGCCGGGATCGCCGGCGGCCTGTTGATGGCATCGTTGATTGGCGTGCTCGCGATCAGGACCCGCGGCATCTACTTCGCGATGGTGACGATGGCGCTGTCGCAATGTATCTACTACCTCTTCTATCAGGCGGTTGACCTGACTGGCGGCGAAAACGGCCTCCGCGGCATCAACGTCCGCACCATCGATCTGTTCGGCTTGCGGGTCGACTTCATCAATCCGATGATCCGTTACTATGTCATCGCGGCTTTCGTGATTGCCGCTTTTTTCGTGATGTCGCGCATTCTCGCCTCGCCATTTGGCGCCGTCATTGAGGCCGTGCGGGAGAATGAGATGCGCGCCCGCGCGTCAGGCTATGACGTCACCAAGACCCGATTGCTGACCTTTGTTTTGTCTGGCGGCTTCTGCGGTCTCGCGGGAGCCTTGCAGGCGCTGCATCTGTCGATCGTTCCGATCGAGATCCTGCACTACGAGACGTCGGGCCTGGTCGTGATGATCGCATTGCTGGGCGGCATGGGGACGTTCTTCGGGCCGATGATCGGCGCCGCCGTCTTCTTGGTCCTGGAGAACGTGGTCTCCGTGTGGACGGTCCACTGGCAACTGATCGTTGGCGCCATTTTCATTGCATGCGTGCTGTTCTTCCCCGCCGGCATCTGGGGCACGCTGATCGCGCGAGGCAGGCGATGAGCGCCGCGGAAGGCCAAACCAAAGAAATCATTCTGCGCACCAGGGGCGTCGGCAAGACGTTCGGGAAGTTTGTCGCGCTGAACAATATCTCGGCGGAGTTTTCCAGAGGAGCGATCACCTCCATTATTGGTCCGAACGGGGCCGGTAAGAGCACCTATTTCAATTTGCTGTGCGGCGCGTTTGCGCCCACCAAAGGCAGCGTTGAATTCGAGGGCAAGGATGTCACCGGCCTGCCGCAGCACCGCTTTGCGCATATGGGGATCGCAAAGTCCTTTCAGATCACCAGCGTGTTTCCGCAGCTCACGACCCGTGAAAACATCCGCGTCGGTCTGCAGGCGCTGGTGTCGAGATACGACATCTGGCGTCCCCGCGCGCGCCTGACCGAGCTGGTCGAGCGGGCGGACGAGTTGCTGGCCCTGGTCGGGCTGTGGGAGTCCCGGGAACGTGCCGCCAAGACGCTGGCCCATGGCGAGCAGCGGGCGCTGGAAATCGGCATGGCGCTTGCCAGCCAACCCCGGTTGCTGTTGCTGGATGAGCCGACGGCCGGCATGAGTCCGGAAGAAACCCGGACCATGATGGATCTGATCGTGAAGCTCGCAAAGGAGCGTACGGTCATCCTCGTTGAGCACAAGATGAAGCTGGTGCTCGGGATCAGCGATCGCATCCTCGTGCTGCACCACGGAGAACTTCTCGCAGAAGGAACGCCACAGGAGGTCCGGCAGAACGAGGCGGTGAAGCGGGTCTATCTCGGCCAGCGGGAGCATTGACGAATGCTGCAGATCAGCAAGCTCAATGCCTGGTACGGCGCAAGTCACGCGCTGCAGGACATCACGCTCGAGGTGGCCAAAGGCGAGATCGTCTGCCTGATCGGTCGCAATGGAGCCGGCAAGACGACGACACTGAAATCGATCATGGGGTTGATGGGACGAACGCGCGGCTCGGTCACCTTCAAGGGCGAGGAGCTGCTGAGCCAGCCGGCGCATGTGCGCTTCGCGCTCGGACTTGCCTATGTTCCCGAAGAGCGGCGGATTGTGCAGGGATTGTCGGTCCGGGAAAATTTGCGGCTCGGGCTGGTGGCGTCGCCGGCGAAGAAGCGGGAAGCCGAGCTGATCGACGAGATCGCAGGAGTATTCCCACGGCTGGCCGAGCGCATGGACCAGGAGGCGGTCACGATGTCCGGCGGCGAGCAGCAGATGCTGGCGATCGCGCGGGCGATGATCGCAAAGCCCGACCTGATCATGCTGGATGAGCCTTCGGAGGGCATCATGCCGGTCCTGGTCGACGAGATGTTCGAGCTATTCCGCAACATGAAGTCGCAGGGAACGACGGTGCTGCTGGTTGAGCAGAATGTCGAGCTCGCGCTTGGCATCGCCGATCGTGCCTACGTCCTGGATCAGGGAGCGGTGGTGCATCAGGCGTCGGCGCAGGCCCTGCTGGCCGACGACGAGATCAAGGAACGATATTGTTCGGTGTGAGCGGGCTTCCCGGTCTCCCGCCGGCGCGAATGGACCTCACTCCGCAGCGCGCGCGATCGCGTCGGCCTTGCGAGTGGTGACGACGACCTTGATCGCGTCATCCACGCGATCCCGCGCATATCTGAGCGCCGTCGGCAGGTCGGCCAGCGGAAACGTATGCGTGTGGATTCGTGTCGCGTCGAACCGCTTCGCTGCCATCAATTCCATGGCGCGGCGAGTGGCGCTGCGGCCCTCGCCGCGGATCCCGTAAGCGTAGATGTTGTTTCGCACGAGATGCGCGATGTCCAGCGTCGCGGCCTCGTGCGGGAAGGCGGCCAGACAAATCTTGCCGCCACGATTGGTCATGTGAATGGCCTGGTTGAGTGTCGCTTCGGTGCCGGCACATTCGACGACATAGTCCGCGCCGATCCCCCCTGTTAGTTGCTTCACGACCGCAACGGCGTCTTCGTCGTTGATGTTGATGACGCGGTCGGCCCCCAGTTCCCGGCCGATCGCCAGCCGCTTGTTGCGCGTTCCGGTCAGAATCACCGGGCTTGCGCCAAGCGCCTTGGCCACAGCAACTGCGAGAAGTCCGATCGGCCCCGGGCCGATCACCACGACACTCTCGCCCGCCACCAATCCCCCCAATTCAGTCAAGCCGTACATCGACGTGCCCGCGGTCACCACGAGCGTCGCCTCCGCGTCGCTCATGCTATCCGGGACGCGCGCCAGCGTATTGATGTGGTTGACTGCGTACTCCGCGAATCCGCCGTCGGTCGTAAAGCCGTTGGCGCGGTGGCCCTTCTCCGGCTTTCCATAGTTGAGGCATGACGTGTACATGCCCTGGCGGCACCGTTTGCATTGGCCGCAGCCGGCGTGGATTTCGACGCTGACCCGCTCGCCGATCCTGAATTCGTCAAGGTCCGGCCCGAGCGCGGCGACCGTGCCCATGTATTCGTGGCCCGGCGTAAAGTTCTTGTTGAAGGGCAGGCCGCCCTGAATGCTTGCCGGCGACCCGGCATGGATAATTTCGAGATCGGTGGCGCAGATCGCAACCGCGTCGATGCGCACCAGCACCTCGGCACGCGACGGGACCGGCGTCGGCTTTTCGCGAAGCAGGAGCTGATCGGGGCCACCAAGGACCCAGGCTGTCATCAGGTCTGGGACGGGAAGATCGGACGATGTCTTGACGCCGGGCGGCTGGTACATGGGCTTCCTCTTTTGGCCGGCAGCCTAGCGCGAAACCAGTGGTTGCCGCGAGCACCGGATCGTCGGCATCGCGGCCGTTGCATTTGCTGCACGGCAGCAAGCGCGTCGCAAAACATTCATACGCGGCCTATACTTGGTCGCCCGGTTGATGTTGAAATCCTCATTGCATCCTCTCCCAGACCGGAGCCTCCCATGAAGACCGTCCGCCTTGTCCTCGCGTTGCTGGCGCTGACGCTGATCGCGCCGTGGCAATCCGCCAGGGCGGCCGACGTGATCTGCTACAACTGTCCGCCGGAATGGGCAGATTGGGCCTCGATGCTGAAGGCGATCAAGGCGGATCTGAACTACGATATCCCGCATGACAACAAGAATTCCGGCCAGGCGCTGGCCCAGATCCTGGCCGAGAAGAGCAATCCGGTCGGCGATATCGGCTATTTCGGCGTGACCTTCGGCATGAAGGCCAAGGCCCAGGATGCGCTCGAGCCTTACAAGCCGGCGCATTGGGATCAGGTCCCGGCCGGCCTCAAGGACCCCGATGGCTACTGGACCACGATCCACTCCGGCACGCTCGGCCTGTTCGTGAACAAGGATGCGCTTGGCGGCAAGCCGGTGCCTGCCTGCTGGAAGGATCTTCTGAAGCCCGACTACAAGGGGATGGTCGGCTATCTCGATCCGTCGTCGGCGGCGGTCGGCTATGTCGGCGCGGTTGCCGTCAATCTGGCGCTCGGCGGCTCCCCCGGCAACTTCGATCCGGCGATCAGCTTCTTCAAGGAACTGCGCAAGAACGATCCGATCGTACCCAAGCAGACGTCATATGCCCGCGTCGTCTCCGGTGAGATGCCGATCCTGTTCGACTACGACTTCAATGCCTATCGCGCGAAGTACTCGGAGAAGGGCAACTTCGAGTTTGTGATTCCCTGCGAGGGGTCGGTGGTGTTTCCTTATGTCGTTGGTCTCGTGAAGAACGCGCCCGACAAGGAGAAGGCCAAGAAGGTGATGGACTATCTCTTGTCCGACAAGGGGCAGGCGATCTGGACCAATGCCTATCTGCGTCCGGCCCGCCCGATTGAGCTGCCGGCTTCCGTGAAGGGGAAATTTCTCCCCGACAGCGACTATGCTCGTGCCAAGAGCGTCGACTGGGGCGAGATGGAAAACGTGCAAAAAGCCTTCGTCGACCGCTATCTCGCCGAGGTTCGCTGAGGCAATATGGTGCCCTTCGCCGGGGCACCATTCTTCCGATGTCGCAAAAATCCTTCGTTTGGCTCTGCCTGCTGCCGCTCGCGGTCGTGACCACGGCATTCTTCCTGCTGCCGATGGCACGGCTGGTGGTCGCGGGTGCCGAAGGACCGCACGGTCTCGCCGGATATCTCGCCATCCTGACCGAAGCTCGTTACCGCGCGACGCTGATCAATACCGTGCTCCTGGCCGCGGCAACGACGGTCGTCACGCTGATCGTGGCGACGATAGCCGGAATGTTTCTGCAGCGGCACCGCTTTCCCGGGCGGGCCGTGCTGATCGCGATGCTGACCTTTCCGCTGGCGTTTCCCGGCGTGGTGGTCGGCTTCATGATCATTCTGCTGGCGGGGCGGCAGGGCCTGATCGGCGATCTCTCCAACCGGATCTTCGGCGAGAAGTTCGTCTTCGCCTATTCGATCTACGGGTTGTTCCTCGGCTATCTCTACTTCTCGATCCCGCGCGTGATCCTGACCATCATGGCGGCCGTGCAAAAGCTCGATGTCGGTCTGGAGGAAGCCGCGCGTTCGCTCGGCGCCAGCCCCTGGGCGGTGCAGCGTGACGTCGTGCTGCCGGCGCTGGCGCCGGCTTTCGTTGCGTCCGGTGCGATTGCGTTTGCGACCGCGATGGGGGCCTTCGGGACTGCGTTTACGCTGGCAACGAACATCGATGTGCTGCCGATGCTGATCTACACCGAGTTTACGCTGGCCGCCAATTTCGCGACCTCGGCTGCGCTGTCGGTGGGACTTGGCCTGATCACCTGGCTCATCCTCGCGCTCGCCCGCTCGTTCAGCGGCAGCGCGGTCGCGGCGGCCGGGTGAACGCATGCGTGATCGCTTGATCTTCACCGGCCAGTTCATCTTCACGCTGCTCGTTGCCGCCTTCCTGGTGGTTCCCGCGGGGCTGTCGATCTCCGCGGGCGTGACCGTCAATTACTTCCGGGGCATCCAGTCCGGCGTGACGCTGCAATGGGTCGCGCAGGTCTGGGAGCTCTATGCCGGCACCATCCTGCTCTCCTTCGTGATCGCATTCGCGACCCTTGCCGTCACGCTGCTCGCCGGCGTTCCCGCAGCCTATGCGCTGCATACGCGGGGAGGCCGGCTTGCGCGCATCGTCGAGGAGATCATCACGTTGCCTTTGGCGATCCCTGGGCTAGCGATTGCGCTTGCACTGCTGCTCGCCTATGGCAGCTTCGGTGACTTTCGCCGTTCCTGGCTTTTCATCCTGGTCGGCCATGTGATCTTCACCATGCCGTTCATGGTGCGGTCGGTGATGGCGGTGTTTGCCACCGTGGACATCAAGACGCTGGATGAGGGCGCGGCTTCGCTCGGAGCGTCGCCATGGCGGCGATTCCGCGACGTCATCGTGCCGAACGCACTGCCGGGAATTCTCGCCGGCGCGCTGATGGTGGTTACGCTGTCGCTCGGTGAATTCAACCTGACCTGGATGCTGCATACGCCGTTGACGAAGACACTGCCGATCGGGCTCGCCGACAGCTACGCCTCGATGCGGCTCGAAGTGGCGTCGGCCTATACGCTGATCTTCTTCGTGATGATCATTCCGCTGCTGGTCGCGATGCAGCTGCTGGCCGACAGGGATCACAAGCGATGAGTACGGCCGGGCACGGTGCAGCGGTGCGGATCGAGGCGTGCGGCAAGACCTTTGCCGACGGCACGCGCGCGCTCGATCCCGCAACCCTCGACATTGCGCGCGGCGAGACGCTGGTGCTGCTCGGGCCGTCCGGCTGTGGCAAGACCACGATGCTGCGCATCATCGCAGGGCTCGAGCTGCCGGATGTCGGCGGCAAGGTCCTGTTCGACGGCAAGGACATGACCTCGGTCCCGATCGAGCGGCGCAATGTCGGGATGGTGTTTCAGTCCTACGCCCTGTTCCCCAACATGACGGTGGCGGACAATATCGCCTACGGGCTGAGGATCCGCGGTGTTGCGAGGGGCGAGCGCGCCGCGCGCGTCGCCGAACTGGTTGCTCTGACGAACATCACGGGATTGGAGAATCGCCGCATCGACCAGCTTTCGGGCGGCCAGCGTCAGCGCGTCGCGCTGGCGCGCGCCGTCGCGATCCGGCCCGGCATCTTGCTGCTCGACGAGCCCTTGACCGCGCTCGACGCCGCGTTGCGGGACCGGCTGCGGAGCGAGCTTAACCGGCTGTTGCGCGCGCTTGGGATCACGACGATCTATGTCACCCACGATCAGGCCGAAGCCATGGAATTGGGCGACCGGATTGTCGTGATGCGGAAAGGCGCAATCGCGCAGATCGGCACGCCGCGCGAGGTCTACTTCGCGCCGAAGGACCGGTTTGTGGCGGAGTTCATCGGAGCGGCGAATATTGTGGAGGCTCCGGTCGAGAACGGCGTATTGATCCTGCCCGGTGGGCGACTGCCGATCGAGGGTGGAGCGACGACCGCGAACGCGACCGTCATGATCCGCCCGGAAACCATTCGCGTGACGGAGGCGGGCGCGGGTTTGCTCTCGGGAATCGTCGATTCCGTCAGCTTCATCGGCGACCGACAGCGGCTCGTCGTGAGCGGTGCATCGAGCAAGCCGCTCAATGTCGACGCTCCCAACACGAATCAAGCCAGGTTCGGCGATCGTGTCGGGCTTTCGATTGCGCCCGACGCTGTCCGTCTGCTCCCCTCCGAACCACGAGGTTGATCGATGCCGTCGAAACCGGTCCTCATCGCCCAGATTTCCGACCTCCACATCAAGCCGCCCGGAGCATTGGCCTATGGCCGGGTCGATACCGCGAAGGCGCTTGAACGCTGCGTGGCCGCGCTCAGCGCATTCGAACCGGCGCCCGATTTCGTCGTCATCTCGGGCGACCTTGTCGATACGCCCTCGGTCGAGGAATACGACTATCTCAAGCGACTGCTCGCGCCGCTGCGCGTTCCGTTTGCCGGAATTCCCGGCAATCACGATTCGCGTGCGTGGATGCGCGCCGCGTTTCCTGCAGCACCTTATGTTCATGCGACAGGTCCGCTCGACCAGCAGATCGAGGTGAATGGCCTCGATCTGCTGCTGCTTGATTCAAGCGTTGCCGGAAAGCCTCATGGCATGCTCGAACCGTCGACGCTGCAATGGCTGGACGCGACGCTGGCGGCAGCGCTCGACCGGCCCGCGCTGCTTTTCCTGCATCACCCGCCGTTCAAGGGCGGCATCTGGCACATGGACCGTCAGGACCTTTTCAATGCCGCCGAACTGGCAGCAATCGTCAGGCGTCACCCGCGGGTGCGTTTGATCGGCTGCGGGCACGTGCATCGTGCCATGCTGACCTCTTTCGCCGGGATACCCGTGACATTGTGCCCCGCGCCGAACCATGCGGTCGACCTAGACCTCGGACAGCTCCGCGAACCATCGTTCAAGGTGGAACCGCCGGCATTTCATTTGCACACATGGTTTGGCGGGCCGGATTATGGACAATTGGTCACGCATCAGGTCCCGATCGGTCAGTTTGACGGGCCGCATCCGTTCTTTGGGCCAGACGGCAAGCTGCTGTGAGTTGGCCGCGTTGACCCCTCGCACAGACGGGATTTTGCCAGGCGAGATTGTCGCGGATGGGCCGGGCATGTCAGATCAAGGGCAGCCCGCAGCCTGCAATTGAGCGTTGCATCGACACATATTTATTCCAAATTGTACCTTGGATGCCTTCTATCCCATTGCGCCGGCTCGGACCTTTTGTTGCTGTAGGCCCCCGGGGGGGCTATACTTCTGTCTGCTTTCATTGATCGATGGCTTTGTCGGCGTCCGCTGTGCTGGCGGGCCGATTGAACGCAACACAATCAGTCTGGATCACGATGACCGGTGCGTCGCCCATAGAACGAACTTCCGGCGCGCCGTTGTTTTCGAACAACAAGCTGTCGGTGTTGCGCAAGCATCCCTATTTCGCGGATCTCGAGCCCGAGGCATTCGATCAGCTCTGCCGCTACGCCAAGCACACCACGCTGAAGCGGGGGACGACGATCTTTTCCAAGGGCGATCCTGGCACCAGCCTGATTGCGGTGATCTCGGGCACGGTCAAGATCAGCATCTCGTCGCCGGATGGTCGCAACGCGATCTTGAACCTGATCGAGGCCGGCGAGATCTTCGGGGAGATCGCGCTGCTCGACGGCTTGTCGCGGACGGCCGATGCCACCGCCAACACCAATTGCGAGCTGTTCGTCATTGACCGGCGCGAGTTCATTCCGTTCGTGCGCAGCCAGCCGACGCTTGCGATGAAGTTCATCGAGCTGCTTTGCGAAAGACTGCGCCGGACCAGCGATCAGGTCGAGCAGGTCATCCTGCAGAACTTGCCCGGCCGTCTGGCCAGCGCGCTGCTGCGCCTGAGCGACAAGCACAAGCCGCAGGGACGCACCATCTCGATCACCCAGCAGGAGATCAGCGAGATGGTCGGGATGACGCGCGAGAGCATCAACAAGCAGCTCCGCGCGTGGGCGATACGCGGTTGGGTCAGGCTCGAGCATGGCGCGATCGTCGTGCTGAAGCCCGAGACGCTCCAGGAGCTGGTCGACGCTGGGGCGAACGACGGCGAGTAGTCGCGCTGGCTGCCCGGTCGGTCGCGCATTTCACGAAACGGTGAGCTGAACAGGCCTGTGAAGCCATTCACATCGGCCTTGCGTGCGCTGCGGTAAGTGACGCGTCAGGGGAGCACAATATGGAGGAATCCATGCAGAGCTCTTTCGACAAGCGACGGCAGGATCCACATCACAATTACCAGAGCTTCAGCATCAAGCTGGTCGCGTTGCCGCTGCTCGTCATCGTTGCGTTGATCGGTATGCTGGTCAGTCATCCGGCGGCGGTCAGATGGATATCGGACGCGGCGCAAGCGGAGTTCGTCGGAACCGACGCCGTCTACACCGATCCGGTACCCAATATCGCGCAGGTGGCACCAACAGTCCGGCCTCTCAACGAGATCCGGACGGTGAAGGCCTACTGATCGTTGATGCCGTCGTCGCGCGGCACGGCGCGACGATAGCTGCCTGTCCAGCAGCAAGCCGTCCTCATGCGGCTACGCCAAGCAGCTTTGCTGCGGTCCGCCCGAGAATATTGGCCTTGTCATCGTCGCTCAGCGACGACGAGGCGAAGATGTGGTCGACCGGTGCCAGTTGCCATGGATAGGGATAGTCGCTTCCCAGCACGATCTGGCCGACGCCAACCTGGGCGGCGAGGTGCCTGATCGCCTCCGGCGTGAAGATCAGAGAGTCGAAATAAATCTGTTTGAGATATTCCGCCGGCGCCTTCTGGAGCTTGATCTCCGGATTGCATCCCTTGGGTCCAACCAGGCAGGCATGGTCCGAGCGGTCGGCATACGAGCCGAGATAACCGCCGCCATGTGCGGCGATGATTCTCAGTCCCGGGAAGCGATCGAGCGTGCCCTCGAAGATCAAATGGGAGAGTGCGATCGTGGTCTCGAGCGGATTGCCGATCGTGTTGCCAAGCCACCCATTGCCGGAGAGCCGCTTGTTGAGCTCGGGCACGCCCTGCGGATGGATGAACAGGGGGACACCGAGTTCCTCGGCCTTGGCCCATACCGGATGAAACTTCGGATTTGAGAATTCGACGCCATCGACGACACCGCCGATCGCCGCGCCCTTCAGCCCCTGCCTTTTCACCGCCGTCTCCAGCTCCTGCACCGCAAGGTCCGGCGCCTGCAGCGTCAGCGAGGCGAAAGCTGCGAACCGGTCGGGCTTCGAGGCACAGAGCTCGGCGAGCTTCTCATTCTGGATTTTCACGATCTGCGCGGCAACGTCCCGGTCGCGGTCGTACCAGAACGGATTGATCGAAAGCACCTCCATATCGACGGCCTGCGCGTCCATCGCAGCCAGCCGCTTGTCGATCTCGATGAAGGCCTCGCTGGCGCCGTTGACCGGCGGCAGTTGCAGCTTTCCGGCGTCGGCGCCGAGCAGGGCTCCCGCCTCGCGGAAATGGCAATGCGCGTGGATGTCGATGGTCTTGACACGTTTGCCGTTGACCGTGACCGGCAGTTGCTGGCGCGATTGCTGCGCATTTGCGTTGTGGACGAGCCCGCAGCCGCAGAACACGATGCCTGCCGCCGCCGTTGCTCCCGCTTTCAGGAAATCCCGCCTTGTGGTCATGACGATCGCCTCCCTGGTTGTTTTGTTATGGAGGGGGAGCCTAGGGATGCTGGCCAATGGTCGCAAGATCACACGCTGTGCGTGTCGCGCAATGTTGATCTGCTCAGACCGGCTTGATCCCCGCCTTTGCGATGATGCCGCGCCATTTCGGCACTTCGTCGGCAATTCGCCTGCGCATGCCGTCGGGCCCGTTCGCAAGCACCTCGAAGCCGTCGTTGCGCAGCTGTTCGGCGATCTTCGGCGTCTTCAGAATCTCGATCGATTTCGCCGACAGCAACGCGACAACGGAGGAGGGCGCATTCGCAGGCGCGAGAAAGCCCTGAAAGGTGTCGGAGACGAAATCCCTGTAGCCGAGCTCGATCATGGTCGGCACATCAGGCAAATCGAACCATCGATGGGTTCCGGTGACGGCCAACGCTTTCAATGCCCCTGACTCGATGTGTGGATGGGCAGGCGGAAGCGCCGCAAAGGCGACCTCGGTCGTTCCGCTCAGGATCGCCTGGATGGCGGGACCAGCGCCCGAGAACGGCACGTGCGTCATCTGGAGCTGGCCCATGATCTTGAACAGCTCGCCGGCGAGATGTGGCGTCGTCCCGAGGCCAGGGCTGGCATAGTTCAGTTCGTCCGGGTTTGCCTTTGCGCGTGCGATCAGCTCGGCGATTGAATTGATCCCAAGCTTCGGATTGACCAGGATCACGTTCGGCGACGTGCCAAGCTCGGCAATCGGCGCGAAGTCCTTGACCGGATCGTACGGGATTTTGGCGTAGAGGCCGGGATTGACGACAAAGGCGCTCGACGTGATCAGGAGCGTATAGCCGTCGGGCTCGGCATGTGCGGCAATGCCGATCCCGATATTGCCACCGCCACCGGGGCGGTTCTCAACCACGATGGTGCCGCCGAGCGCTTCGCCAAGATGGGTGCCGAGGATGCGGGCCATGATGTCGGTCGGTCCACCAGGCGCAAACGGCACGATGACCTTGATCGGGCGTTCCGGGTAGCCGGCGGCCTTGGCCCGCCCGGTAAGACCAGCGATCGCAAGTGCGCTACAGGCTTTCAGGATCGAACGACGCGAGGAAGGGGCTAATCTACCTGTCATCGGACATGCCCCCGCATCACGAATCTAAAGGTCGAATACCGCTACGGCGCGGATCGGCGACGCCGTCCCGTCGCGCCATTTCATCGGCAGGCCGATGAAGGTGAATTGCCCCTGGCCGAGCAGGGCTTCCAGATTGCACAGGCTTTCGATGTGGGTGATGTCGAGATCGAGGCAGGCCTTGTGAACGAGCAGGTTCTCGTCGCTGTCGGGACCGGGGCGCATCGAGTCGACGCCGAAATGAACGATGCCGTGTTTCGCCAGCCACTCGGTCGCCGCGACATTCACGCCGGAATTGTCGGTCGAATATTCCTTGCGCGGAAACGTCCGGGCATGGTGGCCGGTGCAGAGCAGGACGGTGCCGCCCATCGGGATCGGCCGTCCGGCCTCCTTCACGGCTGCTTCGAGGTCGGAAGGGGTGATCTCGGCACGCGGCGCGATGTGGCGAAGGTCGAGACAGATGCCCGGTACAATGCACTTTTCCAGCGGATATTCATTGATCGGTATGCCGCTCGGGCCGAAATGCCGGGGCGCATCGATGTGGGTTCCGCCATGGTCAGGCATCGAGATGAACATCGATGCCAAGCCATAGACGTTTCTCGATTCAGCAAGGGCTTCCTCGTGGTTCTTCCACATCCCGTGCATGATGGGCGGATGGCCGGGATAGCTCGGCGTGCGGTGATAGAGCTCTCGGCTCAGGTCAATGATCCTCACGACGGGTGCCCTTTCTTGACGGAGCTGGCGCAGGCGCGCTTCTGCCGGCAATGCTGACGCGTTTGCCCCGCTTGTGCAAGATGGCGCTTGCCCTCGGTGTCGAACGTGAAGCAAATCGGGAAAGTGTTGCATTCCGGCATGCGTCGCCGAAGGGAGGATTCACGTGACCGACTATCGCAAGCTATTCGATCTCACCGGCAAGACCGCCGTCGTGCTGGGAGCGGCCTCAGGAATCGGCAAATCCTCGGCCGAAGCGCTGGCGTCGCTCGGCGCGCGCGTGCTCTGCGCCGATCGAGCGCAAGAGGGCGCGGAGGCAACGGCCGCTGCGATCCGGCAGCAGGGCGGATCGGCAACATCAGCCAGCTGCGATGCGGCCGATCGTGCCGGCGTCGAGGCGCTGGCGGCGCGGGCGCTCGCGGAATTTCAGCGGATCGACATCGCAGTGACGACGCCGGGACTGAATATCCGCAAGACCATCCTCGATTACACCGAGGAGGATCTCGACCGCGTCATCAACCTCAACATCAAGGGCACGGTCTGGTTCTTCCAGGCGTTCGGCCGCATCATGGTCGAGCAACAGGGCGGTAGCCTGATTGCATGTTCCTCGGTGCGTGCCGTGACCATCGAGCCGGGGCTTGCAGTCTATGGATCGACCAAGGCGGCGATCGGCCTCCTGGTCAAGGGCTTCGCGTCCGAAGTCGGGCGATCCGGCGTCCGCGTCAATGCGATCGCGCCGAGCATCGCGGAGACCGCATTGACCGGTCCGTTCAAGCAGCGGCCCGATATCTACAACCTCTATGCCGGCCATACCGTGTTCAATCGCTGGAGCAGCGCCGACGAGGTCGCGACCGCCGTCGCCTACCTTGCATCGGATGCGGCGAGCTATGTCAGCGGCAGCACGCTGTTCGTCGATGGCGGCTGGACCGCGGTTGATGGGCCACCGACGGGGCTCACGCAGCTGGCGCGCTAGAACGCGATGAGGCTGGATCGAATAGCGACCGCGGCGGCGCTGTGCTCCCTCGCCCCGTTCTTACGGGGAGAGGGTTGGGGTGAGGGGCTCTCTCCGCGTATTCGGAGATAGCTGCATTTGCGGAGAGTCCCCCTCACCCGGAACGCATCTAACGATGCGTTCCGACCTCTCCCCGCACGCGGGGCGAGGTGAAGCGGAGTCCGCCGTTCGATTCAACGTAAAGTCATCCCGCACTGGGCGGCAGTGTCTACGACGAGACAAAGCCAGCCTGGCTGCGGGCCTCAGACGTTTCCGGCGATGTCAGTAGCGCGATCAGGCGTTGCGCCTGCGATGCCGACGATGCCTGCGTCGGGATCGCAGCCGTATACATCGTCGCGAGCCCGCATTCCGACGGCAAGGCGCCCGACAGCACGACGCCAATGGTGCTGATGATCTCGGTCGATTGCGTGCAACCGATAGGCCGCCGATCTCTGGACTCCGCCAGATGCCGCATCGCGGTCGCGCCGTTCGGAAAGATTCTTAGTCGATCCGCGACGACATCAGCGATGTCGAGCTGCACGAGCACCTTGGCGACATGAATTCCTGCGGTCGATGCCTTGGTATCGGGCACGAAGATTGCATCCGCGGCGAGCAACGCCGCACGCAGGCTGGCCGCGTCTTCGGCGCTGACCGACGGATCGCCGGCCCGGACGGCGAGGGCGGTTTCAACCCGGCCGATGTCGGTGATCGAGCCGCGCAAGATCAGCCCTTCGTCGGCAAGCTTCGCAATCAGGGTGGCGGTCAGGATGACGATGTCGGTTGCTACGCCCGTGCGTAACTTGTCGGCCATGGCGCCGACCGCACCAAAATCGCCGGCGATGCCGAGGCCGGTTTCGGCTTCAAACGCGGGCGCAAGGCTGCGCACCAGGCCCTGCGCCGCCCCGCCACTCAGGATGTTCAACGTCTTCACGCGCCCTGTTCCTTCGCTCGCGGACTCGCCGTTGCGTGCTCATTGGGGCTTGTCCAATCTCTTGACGACGTCTGCCCACTTCACGATATCGGCGCGCAGGAATTTGTCGAATGCTTCCGGCGTCATGGTCATCGCCGCCGCGCCCTGCGCGGCCCAGAGCTTCTCGACCTCCGGCCGCCTGATCGCCGCGTTCACTGCCGCGTTGAGCTTGTCGATGATCGGCTTCGGCGTGCCCGCCGGGGCCATCAGGCCGAGCCAGATCGTTGCCTCATAGCCGGGCACGCCCGCCTCGGTCACCGTCGGAACGTTGGGCAGCACCGTCGAACGAATCTTGCCGGTTGTTGCGAGCGCTCGCACCTGGTTTTCGGCGACGTTCGGCGCCATCGCTGGAACGGCATCGATCATCATCTGGACCTGGCCGCCGATGACCCCGCCGCGGGCTTCGCCGCTGTTGCGGTAGGGCACGTGCACGACGTCGATCCCCGCCATGGCTTTGAACAACTCGCCCGCCATGTGATACGGCGTGCCCTGACCTGACGACGCATAGTTCAGCTTTCCGGGCTGGGCCTTTGCGAGCGCGATGAACTCCTGCAAGGTGTTTGCCTGCACGGCGGGGTGGACCACGATCACGAGATCCGAAGTGTTCAAGGACGCGATCGGCGTCAGGTCGCGCATCAACCCATAGTTGCGCTGCGGTACCAGCGATTCGTTTGCAGTCTGGGTGTTCGACATCATCAGAAGGGTGTAGCCGTCGGCAGGCGCCTTTGCGACCTCGAGCGTGCCGATCACGCCGCCGGCGCCGGTGCGGTTTTCCACCACGAAGGGCTGGCCGAGGCTTTCCTGCAAGATGCCGCCGACTTGTCGCGCGACGACGTCGGCCGGACCGCCGGGACCAAAGGGAACGATGATCCTGACCGGCCGCGCAGGATAGTCTTCGGCCTCAGCATATGAGCCTGACATGGACACGGTCAGCAACGCCGCGACAAACACCAAGGCGTATCGCAGGCTCGCCATTGACTGAATCCCCCAACTTTAGTCTTGTTTCTTGATCAGAAGTCTAGCTGCAACTTGAAGCTTCTGTCGACGACAGACTCCGTTTTCGCGCATCGGAATAAGAGCGGGAGGACGGTGTACTCAAACTTCGCCATCGCGTGCGGGGAATCATATGAGGAAACATCCTGGGCTATCGCGCCGCGACATGCTGAAGGGCGCGGTGCTGGCTGGGGCGGCCCTTTCAACGCGCGTGATGGCCGCCGCGCCACCTGCGGAACCGGTGACGCCGACGTTGATCGAGGCGGCGAAGAAAGAGGGGCAGGTCGTCTATTACACCTCGACCGATCTGCCGGTTGCCGAGAAGCTGGCAAGGGCATTTGAAGCCAAATATCCCGATATCACCGTGCGCGTCGAACGCACCGGTGCGGAGCGTGTGTTCCAGCGGGTCGGCCAGGAATATTCCAGCAACATTCATGCCGTCGACGTCGTGAATTCCTCCGACGCCGCACATTTCATCGTGTGGAAGCGCGACGGCATTCTCGCGCCCTATGTTCCGGAGGAGGTCGCAAAATACTATCCCGAGGAGCATCGCGACGCGGACGGGCAATTCGCAAGCTTCCGGGTCTGGTTGTCGATCATTGCCTACAACACCAATCTCGTGAAGGCCGAGGAGGCGCCCCAGAGCTTTGCCGATCTGCTGGATCCGAAATGGAAGGGCAAGATCGTCAAGGCGCATCCCGGCTATAGCGGCACCATCATGACCGCAACCTATCAGATGCAGCGCGATCTCGGCTGGAGCTTCTTCGAGAAGCTCGCCAAGCAGAACATCATGCAAGTGCAGTCTTCGACGGATCCACCCAAGAAGCTCGATCTCGGCGAGCGTGCCGTCATGGCCGACGGCAACGAATACAACATCTTCCAGATGAAGGAGGCCGGCCGCCCGGTCGAGCCGGTCTACGCCACCGAGGGATCGCCGATCATTGTCGGCCCCAACGGGATCTTCAAGGAGTGTCCGCATCCGAATGCCGCCAGGCTGTTTCAGTCCTTCGCGCTCGGGCGCGAGGGCCAGCAGCTCAATGTCGAGATCGGCGGCCTCAGATCCGTCCACGCGCAGGCCAAGGAGAAGGCTGGACGAAGGCCGCTAAAGGACATCAAGACAATGAAGGACGATCCGGTGGCGGTGGAGCGGGAAGGGGAATCGATCAAATCGCATTACACCCGCATCTTCCGAGTCTGATGGCACAGCTCGGCCAATCGCTGCCCATCCGGGCGCCTGCCGCATGGCACGTGCCCGGATTTCGCGCGAGCTGGGTCAATAATGCCCCTCGGCGGAGGCGGCGTTTGATGTTACCAATTTGGCCATGAACCAGCATGCCAAGGTCGACATCCGCCATTCCACCTGTCCGCACGACTGCCCCTCGGCATGTGCGCTCGACGTCGAGGTGATCGAGGGCCGCTCGATCGGCAGGGTACGCGGCTCCAAGCAGCAGACTTATACGGCCGGCGTGGTCTGCGCCAAGGTGGCGCGCTATGCCGAGCGGATTCATCACGCCGAGCGGCTGATGTATCCGCTGCGCCGGACCGGGCCGAAGGGCTCCGGCCAGTTCGCGCGGATCTCCTGGGACGAGGCGCTGGACGAGATCGCGGCGCGCTTCGACGCGGCCGAGCGGGAATTCGGCGCCGAGTCGGTCTGGCCTTACTATTACGCCGGCACCATGGGGCTGGTGATGCGCGACGGCCTCAACCGGCTGTCGCATGTGAAGAAATATTCGCGCTTCTACGGCACGATCTGCGCAACCATCGCGCGCATCGGCTTTGCCGCCGGGACCGGCAAGATCGCCGGCGTCGATCCCCGCGAGATGGGCGTCTCCGACCTCGTCGTGATCTGGGGCACCAATCCGGTGAACACCCAGGTCAATGTGATGACGCATGCATCCCGCGCGCGCAAGGAGCGCGGCGCGAAGATTGCGGCGGTCGACGTCTACAACAACGAGACCATGAAGCAGGCCGACATCAAGATCCTGCTGCGGCCGGGGACGGACGGCGCGTTCGCCTGCGGTGTGATGCATGTGCTGTTCCGCGAGGGATTTGCCGATCGCGATTATCTTGCGCGGTATACCGACTGCCCGGACGAGCTGGAGGCGCATCTGAAGACCCGCACGCCGGAATGGGCTTCAGCGATCTCGGGCGTGCCGGTCGACGAGATCGAGGCGTTCGCGCGGCTGGTCGGGACGACCAAGCGCTCGTTCTTCCGTCTTGGCTACGGCTTCACCCGCAGCCGCAACGGCGCCGCCCAGATGCACGCTGCGTCGTGCATTCCCGCCGTGACCGGCGCTTGGCAATATGAGGGCGGCGGCGCGTTCTTCAACAACGCCGCAATCTGGCGCTTCGACGAGTCGATCATCGAAGGCCATGACGCGATCGATCCCTCGACGCGCGTGCTCGATCAATCCAAGATCGGCCGCATCCTGACCGGAGATCCCGAAGCGCTGCGCGGCGGCGGGCCGGTCAAGGCGATGCTGATCCAGAACACCAACCCGATGACGGTGGCGCCCGAGCAGGCGCTGGTGCGCCAGGGCTTTGCCCGCGAGGATCTGTTCGTCGCGGTGCACGAGCAGTTCATGACCGAGACGGCCCAGATGGCCGACATCGTGCTGCCGGCGACGATGTTCATGGAGCACGACGACCTCTATTACGGCGGCGGTCATCAGCACATCTCGGTCGGCCCGAAGCTGATCGATCCGCCCGGCGAGTGCCGTTCCAATCACGAGGTGATGCAGGCGCTCGGCCGCAGGCTCAACGCCGTGCATCCCGGCTTCGACATGACGCCGCGCCAGCTGATTGATGCGACCTTGAAGAAGAGTGGCCACGGCACGATCGAGGCGCTGGAGGCCGATATTTGGCGCGATCTGCAGCCCGATTTCCGCACCTCGCATTATCTCGACGGCTTTGCCCATTCCGACAAGAAGTTCCACTTCAAGGTCGACTGGGGCAAGGTCCCCGTCGGGGCCGGCGGGCTGATGGGCGCGTGGGACAAGATGCCCTCGCTGCCCGACCACTGGACCATTATCGAGGAGGCGGACGCGCAGCATCCGTTCCGGCTCGCGACGTCGCCCTCACGCAGCTTCCTCAACACCAGCTTCAACGAGACGCCGTCGTCGCAGGCCCGCGAGGGCGCGCCGACCGTGATGATCCATCCCGAGGATGCGGCTGATCTCTCGATCGCCGACGGTGACGCGGTGACGCTCGGTAACATGCGCGGCGAGACCACGCTGACCGCAATGCTGTTCGACGGCGTTCGCCGCGGCGTGCTGATCGCCGAGTCGATCCATCCGAACAAGTCCCACATCGGCGGGCGCGGCATCAACATGCTGACCGGGGCGGAGGCCGTCGCACCTCTCGGCGGCGCCGCGTTCCACGACAACAAGGTCTGGATCCGGAAGGCATCGGCCGCCGCATAAATCCTGCTTGCAGTCGGCGCCGATCCTGCCGCAAATGTCGGCTGACAATGGCACATTGGCCAAGAAAACAGGCAGGAAACATGACCGACAACAGCGTTCTTCTCGAAAAGCGCGGGCAGGCGTTCTGGATCACCATCAACCGCCCGGACAAGCGCAACGCGCTCAATGCCGGTGTGATCGCGGGCATCGCCAAGGGCTATCGCGAAGCGCATGACGACAAGGACGTGCGCGTCATCGTGCTGACCGGCGCGGGCGACAAGGCGTTCTGCGCCGGCGCCGACCTGCAGAACAGCGGCGCGGCCTTCTCGATGGATTTCTCGCGCCCCAATGTCGACTATGCCGACCTGCTGCGGCTGTCGCAGAGCGCGACCAAGCCCGCGATCGCGCGGGTCGGCGGCGTCTGCATGGCCGGCGGCATGGGCCTGTTGTGCATGACCGACATGGCGGTGGCTGCCGATGGCGTGATCTTCGGTCTGCCCGAGGTGAAGGTCGGCGTGTTTCCGATGCAGGTGCTGAGTCTGCTGCAATCGATCGCGCCGCCGCGCCTCGTCAACGAATGGGCGCTGACCGGCGAGCCGTTCGATGCCAAGGCTGCCCAGGCCGCGGGTCTGCTCAACTATGTGGTGCCGGTGGCCGAGCTCGACGCCAAGGTCGATTGGCTGATCGGCCGCATCGTCGACAAGTCGCCGACGGCGATCCGTCGCGGCAAATACGCGATGCGGGCGATCGCCTCGATGTCGTTCGATGAAAGCATCGCCTACACCGAAAGCCAGATCGCGCTGCTCGCGATGACCGAGGACGCCAAGGAAGGCCTCAAGGCCTTCGGCGAAAAGCGCAAGCCGACCTGGACCGGCCGCTGAGCACTTCGCTTCACCTCGCCCCGCGTGCGGGGAGAGGTCGGAACGCATCGTCAGATGCGTTCCGGGTGAGGGGGAGTCTCCGCGAGCGCAGCTGTCACCGTCTACGCGGAGATTGCCGCTCACCCCAACCCTCTCCCCCGTAAGAACGGGGCGAGGGAGCACAGTCCCGTCTCGGTCGCTATTCGACCTGAACTGACCGCACTCTAGCCCGCGTTGGCCTTCAGGCCGGCGGCTTCGATGCCGGCCACGGCGCAGATCTCGTCATTGTCCGAGGTGTCGCCGCTGACGCCGACGGCGCCGAGCAGGGTCGCGCCGTCTATGATCAACACGCCGCCGGGGACCGGCACCATCCGGCCCTGCGCCAGCGTGTTCACGGCGTCGACGAAATAGGCCTGCTCCTGCGCGCGTTGAAACAGCGCCCGCGATCCCATCCCGAGCGCCAGCGCGCCATAGGCCTTGCCATGGGCGATCTCGGCCCGCATCAGGCTGGTGCCGTCCTGTGCCGCGGTCACCTTCACCGCGCCGCGCGCGTCGAGGATAGTGACGACCAGCGGCTTGAACTTCTTCTCGACCCCCTTGGCCAGCGCGGCATCCAGAATCTTGCGGGCAATTTCGAGAGTGAGCTCAGCCATGGGCCTCTTCCTTTGTCGGTAACAATTTGTCGGAATTCGATTTCGCACGTTTCAGGCTCATCGCCAATACGCTGGCGACATGCAGCGGCGTCCGCCCGCTGCCGTCCTTGATCTGGTGGCGGCATGAGGTCCCGTCGGCCACGATCAGCGTGTCCTGATCGGCGCTGCGGACCGCGGGCAGCAGCGACAGCTCGGCCATCTCGATCGAGGCCTGATAGGTGTCGGCACCATAGCCGAACGCGCCGGCCATGCCGCAGCAGCTCGACTCGATGGTCTTGACGTCGAGGCCCGGCACCAGGCGCAGCACCTTCTCCACCGGCTTGAACGCGCCGAAGGACTTTTGGTGGCAATGGCCATGCACCACGGCCTTGCCGGCGACCGCGCCGAGCGGCAAGGCGAGGCGCCCGGCCTCGGCCTCGCGCACCAGGAATTCCTCGAACAGCAGCGCGTGCGCGCTGACGGTCTTGGCGGCCTCATCCGAGCGCAGCGACAGCAGCTCGTCGCGCAACGTGAGAAGGCAGCTCGGCTCCAAGCCAATGATCGGCACGCCGCGGGCCGCGAACGGGACGTAGGTCGCAACCAGCCGGTCGAGCTCGGCGCGGGCCTGCTCCACCAGTCCGGCCGACAGGAACGTTCGCCCGCAGCACGGCGGCCGCCCGCCGTCCGACGGCCTCGGCAGATACACGCGATAGCCGCCGGCGACCAGCACCTCGACCGCGGCGTCGAGATTCTCGCGCTCGTAGCCGCGGTTGAACGTATCGGCGAACAGCACCACTTCGCGGCCATCCACCGGACCCAGCGCCTCGACGTCGGGCCGGAACGTGTCGCGGCGAAACTCGGGCAGCGCGCGCCTGGCGCTGATCCCGGCGAGTTTCTCGAACAGCGCGCGCAGCAGCGGGCTGCGGTTGCGCCAGTTCGCGATCGGGGCAAAGCGCGAGGCGAGATCGACATAGCGCGGCAGATAGCCGACCAGCCGGTCGCGCAGCGACAGACCGTGCGTCGCCGCGCGCGCGGCCAGCACCTCGATCTTCATCTTGGCCATGTCGACGCCGGTCGGGCATTCATGGCGGCAGGCCTTGCAGGAGACGCAGAGCTTCAGCGTCTCCATCATCTCGTCGGAGGCGAGCGCGTCCGGACCCAACTGGCCCGAGATCGCCAGCCGCAGCGTATTGGCGCGGCCGCGGGTAACGTCCTTCTCATTACGCGTGGCACGATAGGACGGGCACATCACGCCGCCTTCGAGCTTCCGGCAGGCGCCGTTGTTGTTGCACATCTCGACGGCGCCCTGGAAACCGCCGCCGGCGCCGGGATAGGCCGACCAGTCGAGCACCGTCTTCAATTCGCCGACGCGATAATCCGGCGCGAAGCGGAACAGCGAACGGTCGTCCATCTTGGGCGGATCGACGATCTTGCCCGGGTTGAGCGTGTTGCCGGGATCGAAGCGCTGCTTGACCTCGCGGAAGTCGGCCACGATGCGCTGCCCGAACATCGCTTCGTGGAATTCCGAGCGCACCAGTCCGTCGCCGTGCTCGCCGGAATGCGAGCCCTTGTATTCGCGCACCATCGCGAAGGCTTCCTCGGCAATGGCGCGCATCGCCTTGACGTCCTTCTCCAGCTTGAGATTGAGCACCGGGCGCACATGCAGGCAGCCTTCGGAGGCATGCGCATACATCGTGCCGCGGGTGCCGTGCTTGGCGAACACGGCATTGAGCCGCTCGGTGTAGTCGGCGAGATGCGGCAGCGGCACCGCGCAATCCTCGACGAACGAGACCGGCTTGCCCTCCTGTTTCATCGACATCATGACGTTGAGGCCGGCCGCGCGGAAATCGGCGATGCCGGTTTGCAGCGCGGGCTCGACGATCTCGACCACGCCGCCCCATTTGCGCTGCGGCTTGTCCCAGCCAAAGCCGAGGTCGGCCATCAGCTCGCCCAGCTGCTTGAGACGGGCGAGATTGTCGGCCTGGTCCTCTTCCGCGAACTCGACCACCAGGATCGCGTCCGGATCGCCGCGCACCGCTGCCGAGATGATCGGTTGGAACATCGCGATCTCGCGGCCGAGCGCGATCATGGTGCGATCGACCAGCTCCACAGCAATGGGCCGCAGCTTGACCAGATGCTGGGCCGCGTCCATCGCCTCGTAGAAGCTGCCGAAATGGCATACGCCGAGCGCCTTGTTGCGGATGACCGGCCATAGTTTGAGCTCGACCTGCGTCGTGAAGGCGAGGGTGCCTTCCGAGCCAACCAACAGATGCGCCAGATTGTTCGGCGCGTTGCGCGGCACCAGCGCGTCGAGGTTATAGCCGCCCACGCGACGCTGCACCTTGGGGAATTTGTCCGCGATTTCGAGCGCCTCGCGCTCGCCGAGATCGAGCATGTCGCGAAACAGCTTCAGTCCGCTGTCGGACGAATTGACCCGCGTCAGGTCGCGCGGCACCTCGCCGAAATGCAGCAGCGTGCCGTCGGCCAGCGCGGCGTCCATCGACAGCGTGTTGTCGCGCATGGTGCCATAGCGCAGCGAGCGGCCGCCGCAGGAATTGTTGCCGGCCATGCCGCCGATCGTGGCGCGCGAGGCGGTCGAGACGTCGACCGGAAACCACAGCCCGTGCTTCCTGAGTTGCCGGTTGAGATCGTCGAGCACGATGCCGGGCTCGACCACGCAGGTCCGATTCTCGACGTCGAGCGAGAGGATCCGGTTCAGGTGCTTGGACAGGTCGACGACGATGCCGTCATTGACGGTCTGGCCGCATTGCGAGGTGCCACCGCCGCGCGGGGTGACGATCCGCCCGGCGTCGCGAATGATCGCCAGCGCCCGCAGCGCCTCGTCGACGGTTCGCGGCACCACCACGCCGGCCGGCATGATCTGGTAGAACGAGGCGTCGGTCGCGTAGCGGCCGCGGTTGAAGGCGTCGAAAAACACGTCGCCGGTCAGTTCGGACCGCAGGCGCTGTTCGAGCGAGGAGGCGTTCTTCATCCCAGATCCGATGTGATCCATGACGCGACCGTGGCTGCTCATGGATTATGCATTCTCTCGACGTGAGAATTACATTATGAATTCATAATGGGCAAGGATAGCTGCCCTCCAGCCATCCTTGTGCCGACCCCTTTAATCGTTCTGGGGCGTCGTCTCCAGGCCGCCGTCCGGCCCCTCCGCGAGGTGATCGATGGCGGCGGCCCGCTTGTTGCGCAGGTGCTGGAACAGGATGTCGCTGAGGTCGCTTGCCGCGCGCCGGCGTAGCGCATCGAGGATTGCCTCGTGCTCGCGCATCGCCTCGGCCCAGCGCTGCCGCTTGCGGGCGAAATTGGCGGAATAGCGGACACGGCGGATGCGGCCGGCGAAGTTGGCGTAGGTGGCCTTCAGGGTCTCGTTGCGCGCGGCCGCAACGATGCTCTCGTGGATTTGCTGGTTGGTCTGGAAATAGCCGTGCATATCGCGGTGCAGATAATGGCCGTACATCTCGTAGTGCAGCCGCTCGATCGCGACGATTTCCTCGTCGGTGATGATCTCGCAGGCCAGCCGTCCGGCGAGGCTCTCGAGCCCGGCCATGACGTCGAACAATTCCTCGAGGTCGCGTGGGCTGAGCCGGCGCACCCGCGCGCCGCGGTTGGGCAAGAGCTCGATCAGGCCTTCGGCGGCCAGCACCTTGAGCGCTTCGCGCAGTGGCGTTCTGGAAATGCCCAGCATCTCGCAGAGCTGCCGCTCTGGAACGCGGGCGCCCTCGGGAATGTTGCCTTCCACCACATAGTCGCGGAGCCGCAGCAGGATCTCGCCGTGAAGCGAGGCCTCCTGGCGGTCGCCGCCATTGCCGGCGGCGGGCGGGGTGATTGGAACCCCGGCTTCGGGAATCGCGGATTTCATATTCTGAACAATAATTTGCCGGCGCGGTCGCGTCGATGCTCTCAATCGAATACCAAAATTGGATTGAAAAGACAAAAAATGAATGCAAAATAGCTCACCGAGGAGCCGAAATCCGGCGATTGGGAGGTTCTCATGCATCAAGGGCGCCATTTTCTGCAGATTCCGGGACCGAGCCCGGTCCCGGATCGCATTCTTCGCGCGATGGACATGCCGGTCATCGACCACCGCAGCGCCGAATTCGCTGCGCTCGGCCGGGCCGTGCTCGAAGGCAGCCAGAAGGTGTTTCAGACCAGGGGGCCGGTGGTGATCTTCCCGTCGTCCGGGACTGGCGCCTGGGAGGCCGCGATCGTCAACACGCTGTCGCCGGGCGACAAGGTCCTGATGGTCGAGACCGGCCACTTCGCCACCCTGTGGCGGCAGATGGCCGGCCGCTTCGGCATCGAGGTGGATTTCATGCCCGGCGACTGGCGCCGCGGCGCCGACCCCGCCCAGATCGAGGCAAGGCTTGCCGCCGACACGGCGCACAGCATCAAGGCGGTGATGGTCGTCCACAACGAGACCTCGACCGGCGCGACCAGCCGGATCGCGGACATCCGGGCTGCGATCGACCGCACCTCGCATCCGGCGCTCCTGATGGTCGACACCATTTCCTCGCTGGGCTCGGTCGATTACCGGCACGACGAGTGGAAGGTCGATGTCAGCGTCAGCTGTTCGCAGAAGGGCTTCATGCTGCCGCCCGGTCTCGGCTTCAACGCTATCTCTGACAAGGCCCGCGCCGCGTCGCGCACCAACAAGATGCCGCGCTCCTATTTCGACTGGGAGGAAATGCTGAAGCCGAACGCGAACGGCTTCTTCCCCTATACGCCCGCGACGAACCTGCTCTACGGGCTGCGCGAGGCCATCGCGATGCTGCTGGAGGAGGGGCTCGACAACGTGTTCGCCCGCCATCAGCGGCTGGCCGCCGCCACGCGCGCCGCCGTCAATCAGTGGGGGCTCGAGGTGCTGTGCCAGGAGCCCTCGGAATTCTCGCCGGTGCTGACCGCGGTGATGATGCCGCCCGGCCATGATGCCGATCAGTTCCGCAAGGTCGTGCTCGACAATTTCAACATGTCGCTCGGTGCCGGCCTGTCGAAGGTGGCGGGCAAGGTGTTCCGCATCGGTCATCTCGGCGAGTGCAACGAGCTGACGCTGCTTGGCGCGCTGACCGGCGTCGAGATGGGGCTTTCGGTCGCCGGCGTCCCGCATCGCCCGGGCGGTGTCGAGGCCGCGATGCGGCTTATCGAGCAGCGCGACCAGCGTAACGCGTCGTCGCATCTGAAGGTGGTCAGCACTTAAAGCGTTTTCGAGCGAAGTGGACGCCGGTTCGCGTGAAGAAAACGCGTCAACAAAAATCTAGAGCTTCGGTTCTGAACTAATCAGAGCCGTAGCTCTAGCAGCCACGGCATCCGCAGCGCAACGAATTCAGAACAATCGCGGATCGGGGGAGGGGATGATATGAGGCTTCGGTTCAAGGCCACCCATGTCGTGTTGGCCATGCTCTGCGTGATGTACTTCATCACCTATGTGGACCGGGTGAACATCGGCACCGCGGCCGGCGAGATCCAGAAGGAGCTCGGCCTGTCCAACACCGAGCTCGGTCTGGTGTTCTCGGCCTTCGCCTATCCGTACCTGCTGTTCCAGGTGATCGGCGGCTGGGTCGGCGATCGCTTCGGGCCGCGCCAGACCTTGTTCTGGTGCGGCATGATCTGGGCCGCCGCGACCATCATGACCGGCTTTGTCCATGGTCTTGCCGCGCTGTTCGTCGCGCGTTTCGCGCTGGGGTTCGGCGAAGGCGCGACGTTTCCGACCGCGACGCGCGCGATGCAGTACTGGACGCCGGCGAACCGCCGCGGCTTCGCGCAAGGCCTGACGCATTCATTCGCGCGGCTCGGCAATGCCATCACCCCGCCGGTGGTCGCGCTCCTGATCCTCTGGCTGACCTGGCGCGGCGCGTTCGTCGTGCTCGGCGTTGTCAGCCTGATCTGGGGCGTCGCGTGGGTCTGGTACTTCCGCAACGAGCCGAGGGACCATGGCTCGATCACCGCGGCCGAGCTTGCGACATTGCCGCCGCGTCCGCAGGGCGAGCGGCCGAAGGTGCCGTGGGGACCGCTGCTGCAGCGGATGTGGCCGGTTACGCTGACCTACTTCTGCTACGGTTGGTGCCTGTGGCTCTATCTCAACTGGCTGCCGCTGTTCTTCAAGAACAACTACAGCCTCGATCTGAAGAATTCGGCGCTGTTCGCATCCGGCGTGTTCTTTGCCGGCGTGATCGGCGACAGCATCGGCGGCGTTATCTCCGACCGCATCCTTGAGCGCACCGGCAATGTGCGGCTGGCGCGACTCAGCGTGACGGTCGTGGGCTTCGCCGGCGCACTGCTGTCGCTGATGCCGATCCTGTTCGTTCACGACATCACGGTGGTGGCGCTCTGCCTGTCGGCCGGCTTCTTCTGTGCCGAGCTCGTGATCGGGCCGATGTGGTCGATCCCGATGGACATTGCGGCGAAATATTCCGGCACCGCCGCGGGGATCATGAACACCGGCTCGGCTTTCGCGGCTATCGTCTCGCCGCTGGTCGCCGGCTTCGTCATCGACGCCACCGGAAACTGGTACCTGCCGTTCCTGATGTCGATGGGCCTTCTGCTGGTCGGCGGCTTCTCGGCGTTCCTGATGCACCCCGAGCGGCCGTTCGAGGAGACCGGCGAACTGGTGGCGCCGGGCAAGGTGGTGGCCGCTGAATAGCAACGAGGCTGAATGGCGGCCGCAACGGAAGTAGGCTCCCTCGCCCCGTTCTTACGGGGAGAGGGTTGGGGTGAGGGGCTATCTCCGCAGATGCGGTGATAGTTGCGCTTGCGGAGGCTCCCCCTCACCCGGAACGCATCTTGCGATGCGTCATGGCCGAAGCTCTGCTTCGGCGTTCTTGAGAACGGCCGCCGAAGGCGGCCTATGCCTCTCCCCGCACGCGGGGCGAGGTGAAGCAGAGCCAGTTGCTTGGCGTGAGCTCACGCGGCCCCGGCGGAGCGCCGTCAGATATGCATGACGGACCCCCGCCGGGCCTAGGACAAACCCGGCGAATAGTGATATGCGAGCGGCTCACCACGACCAAGACGAGACCGGGAAAGACGCTCATGACCGTGCATACTGGAAGGCATTTTCTGCAGATTCCGGGACCGACCAACGTGCCGGACCGGGTGCTGCGGGCCATGGATATGCCGACCATGGACCATCGCGGTCCCGAGTTTGCCGAGATCGGTTTTGCCGTGCTTTCTGCGATGCAGCGTGTGTTCCGCACCAAGCAGCCCGTGATCATCTACCCGTCGTCGGGGACCGGCGCCTGGGAGGCCGCGATCGTCAACACGCTGCAGCCCGGCGACAAGGTTCTGATGTGCGAGACCGGCCAGTTCGCCGTGCTGTGGCATGGCATTGCCGACAAGTTCAAGCTCGACGTCGATTTCATCGCGGGCGACTGGCGCCACGGCGCCGACCTCGAGCAGATCGAGGCCAGGCTGTCCGCCGACAAGGCGCATAAGATCAAGGCGGTCTGCGTCGTCCATAACGAGACCTCGACCGCCTGCGTCACCTATCCGCGCGACGTCCGCAAGATCCTCGACACGCTGAAGCATCCGGCGCTCTTGATGGTCGACACCATCTCCGGCCTCGGCTCGCTGGAATATGAGCATGATGCATGGGGCATCGATGTCTCCATCGCCGGCTCCCAGAAGGGGCTGATGCTGCCGCCCGGCCTCGGCTTCAACGCCGTGTCGGAGAAGGCGCTCGCCGTGGCCAAGGCCAATCCGGGCATGCGCTCCTATTGGGACTGGCAGGAAGTCATCAACATCAACAAGGCCGGCACCTGGCCGTATACGCCGGCGACCAACCTCCTGTTCGGCCTGCGCGAGGCCGTGAAGATGCTGGAGGAAGAGGGGCTCGAGAACGTCTTCGCCCGCCACAAGCGCCACAGCGAGGCGACACGTGCCGCGATCAAGGTCTGGGGCCTCGAGACGCAGTGCCAGGAGCAGGGCGCGCACTCGCCGGCGCTGACCGCGGTGCGGGTGCCTGACGGTCACGACGCCGATCATTTCCGCAAGGTCGTGCTGGAGAATTTCGACATGTCGCTCGGCACCGGCCTCAACAAGGTCAAGGGCAAGGTGTTCCGGATCGGCCACATCGGGCACTTCAACGACCTGATGCTGATGGGCACGCTGTCCGGCGTCGAGATGGGCCTTGATCTGGCCAAGGTGCCGCATCGCAGCGGCGGCGTGCTGGCGGCGATGGAAGTCCTGAAGGGACGCGAAGCTTCGCAGGCGTCCAAGGCTGTGGCCTAGAAGGCCGTCGCCTGAAATCGAATCGCAAACAACAGAAAGAGCGAGACATGAACGCGCCCGTCACTTCGACCGAAGACCTGATCTACTCCGTCGAGGACGGGATCGCGCGCATCACGTTCAACCGGCCGCAGGCGCGCAATGCGCTGACCTTTGCGATGTACGAGCAGATGGCGGCGATCTGCGAGAACATCAATCAGGATCACTCCATCAAGGCGCTGATCATGACCGGTGCCGGTGACAAGGCGTTCGCCTCGGGCACCGACATCTCGCAGTTCCGCGCGTTCAAGACGGCGCAGGATGCGCTCGACTATGAGGCGCGGATCGATCGCGTGCTCGGTACGCTCGAGCAGTGCCGCGTGCCCGTGATCGCGGCGATCGCCGGCGCTTGCACCGGCGGCGGCGCCGGCATCGCCGCCTGCTGCGATATTCGGATCGGCACCGAGGCGACGCGGATCGGCTTCCCGATCGCGCGCACGCTCGGCAACTGCCTGTCGATGTCCAACATCTCGCGGCTGGTGTCGCTGATCGGTCCGGCGCGGACCAAGGATCTGATCTTCAAGGCGCGCCTTGTCGAGGCGCCCGAAGCGCTGGCGCTCGGGCTGTTGAACGAAGTCGTCCCCGATGTGGAAACGTTGCAGCGCCGCGCCACCGAGACGGCGAAGCTCGTCGCCGGCCACGCGCCGATCACGCTCGAAGTGACCAAGGAAGCGGTGCGCCGCATCCGCCGCACACTGTCGCGCGAGGAGGGCGAGGACCTGATCCTGCGCGCCTATATGAGCGAGGATTTCCGCGAGGGCATGGACGCCTTCCTCAACAAGCGCGCGCCCAACTTCAAAGGCAAGTAACGGCTGCGCTCAATCACTGAGTTGCCCGACGGGTCAAGCCCTCAAAGCAGAAATATTTCGCTTTATCCGAAGGCCAACTCAGTGCTATGGAAATAGCCGTTCTCGCCCGATCGAGGGGCGCTTCGCGGTCGTCACGAACGTGGGTCGAGATGCGGTGGACGCCGATTGCGCAACTGACGAGTGCGCATGACGCGGACGGCGAAATCGTGCAGACCTGACGCCCTAGCGGCAGGTGTCCTCTCGCAAAACGCGCAAGCGTTTTTGCGAAAGCGGTGACAAAAAAGCCCAGTCTCACCGGGGCGAGCACGTATAAGCCGAAAACCATCGCGCAGGGAAAGCCGGGTTGTATCCGGTTACACCTGTGGTCCTACCCCCGAGCTTTCTACCTTTTGCTCGGGGCCCATGGGTGCGATCGGCACCCGGCTTTCCCTGCGCCCTCTGTTCGAAGAGGGCGGAACGAAGAGCAAAGCTCGGACAGATCATGTCGCGAGAATGCGGATGTGTGACTCGCAAATCGCCCCACAAATTACAGATTAGGTGTCGTCCCGGGCAAGCCAACGGGTCGGCGCAAAGCGCCGCCCGATGACAGGCTCCGCGCGACCCGGGACCCATAACCACCGAAGGTCATTGTCGGACAACGCTGGAGCCACAGCTCGCGTCAACAACGACCAACGTCTGTGGTAATGGGGCCCTGCTTTCGCAGGGACGACAGTGAACAAGCTGTTTGAAAGTTGAATCAAAACTCACCCCGTCATCCCCGCGCAAAGGCTTTGCCTTTGTCGCTGGAGGTGCGAGCGGAGCGAGCCTCGAAGGATGCACGGCCCGGCTGGTGGCCGTCGATCCTTCGAGACGCGCGTTCCGCGCTCCTCAGGATGACGGGACTGTTGCAAAGCGGTTATGCTAAGCGAAGCGACGCACCCACCTCATTCCAAAGTCATAGGCCATGCGGCAGTTCGCGGCTTGAACTCACCTTCATTCTCGGCACAATGACGCGAGCCCGCCACCTCGCAGGTTTTGCCAAGCCGAACAAAGAGATAGGGAAGAAACACGTGGGACAGATTGTTAAAACCACGGCTGCAATCGCGGCCCTGCTGCTGAGCACGCCGGCCTTTGCCGGCTGGGAGCCGAGCAAGCCGGTCGAAATCGTGGTCGCGGCCGGTGCCGGCGGCGCGTCAGACCAGATGGCGCGCATGATGCAGGCGGCGATCCAGAAGAACAATCTGATGAAGCAGCCGATGGTGGTGTCGCTGAAGGGCGGCGCGTCGGGTGCGGAAGCGCTGATGTACATGAAGTCCAGCGAGGGCGATCCCAACAAGGTGCTGATCGCCTATTCGCTGATCTATATGCTGCCGCTGTCGGCCAAGATTCCGTTCAACTGGCGCGACCTCACCCCGGTGTCGGTGATCGCGCTCGACCAGTTCGTGTTGTGGGACAACGCCTCCGGTCCGAAGACCGTGAAGGAGTTCATCGATGCCGCGAAAGCGGCGAGTGCGCCGTTCAAGATGGGCGGCACCGGCTCCAAGCGCGAGGATCACGTGTTGACCGTGTTCATGGAGCAGAAGACCGGCGCAAAATTTTCCTACCTGCCGTACAAGTCCGGCGGCGAGGCCGCGACCCAGCTGGTCGGCGGCCACACCGAGTCCAACGTCAACAATCCGAGCGAGAACCTCGAAGTCTGGCGCGCCGGACAGGTTCGCGCGCTCTGCGTGTTCGACAAGGAGCGCATCTCCTACAAGACCAAGGTCACCGACACGCAATCCTGGAACGACATCCCGACCTGCAAGGAGGAGGGGCTCGACGTGCAGTATCTGATGCTGCGCGCGATGTTCCTGCCGGGCAAGGTCACGCAGGAACAGCAGGCGTTCTATGTCGACCTGTTCCAGAAGGTGACGCAGACGGCTGAATACAAGGACTACATGGAGAAGCAGGCGCTGAAGCCGATCTTCCTCACCGGCAAGGACATGGTCGAGTTCCTCGAGGATGACGACAAGCAGAATGCGTCGCTGATGAACACGGCAGGGTTCGTCGCAAAATAGCGGTCGCGGTCCGGAATTGCCTTGCAAGCGGCAGCGGCGCAGTGATTACTGCGCCGCAGTATGGCCGAACGTCCGGCGAGCCCGATTGGGCTCGGTCACCCCTCCGGCGCCGTTGCGGGACCGTGAGGAGCGATCATGACCAAAGCCGTGTTGGGGATCATCGGTGGATCCGGCATCTACGATCTGCCGGGCCTGGAAAATGTCCGCGAGGAGGCGATCACAAGCCCCTGGGGCGAGCCGTCGGCGCCGCTCCGACGCGGCGAGATGGCGGGACTCCCGATCGTGTTCCTGCCGCGCCACGGCCATGGACACGCGCTGTCGCCGTCCGACATCAACTATCGCGCCAATATCGATGCGCTGAAGCGGGCGGGGGTCACCGACCTCGTCGCGCTGTCCGCATGCGGCTCGTTCAAGGAAGAGCTGCCGCCGGGCACTTTTGTATTGGTCGACCAGTTCGTCGATCGCACCCACAAGCGCGAGAGCTCGTTCTTCGGCAAGGGCTGCGTCGCGCATGTCTCGATGGCGCATCCGGTGTCGCCGTTGCTGGCGAGGCATCTCGCCGCCGCGGCCGAGGCCGAAGACATCGCCTTCGCCCGCGGCGGCACCTACCTCTGCATGGAGGGGCCGCAGTTCTCCTCGCTCGCCGAAAGCCTGACCTACAAGGCGCAGGGCTATTCGGTGATCGGCATGACCAACATGCCGGAAGCCAAACTCGCCCGCGAGGCCGAGATCTGCTACGCCAGCGTGGCGATGGTCACCGATTTCGATTGCTGGCATCCGGCGCATGATGCCGTGACGGTGCAGGATATCATCCGCGTGCTGAATTCGAACGCCGAGAAGGCAAAGGCGCTGGTCGCGCGTTTGGCGCGGGATTTTCCGCGCGAGCACGAGCCGTGTCCCGTTGGTTCGGATCGGGCACTCGACACCGCGCTGATCACGGCGCCCGCGGCCCGCGATCCGCAGCTGCTGGCCAAGCTCGATGCCGTCGCCGGACGGGTGTTACGGTCGTGAAGAAGTAAACTAGCGAGCGCGCGACGCGAAGGGCGTAGGGCATGAAAGTCGATGGACGACATTTTCGCAGCATCTGGCTCGAGCCCGACGGCTGGTCGGTCGGCGCGATCGATCAGCGCCGGCTGCCGCATGAATTCATCGTCGCCAAACTCACCACCGCGGACGAGGCCGGCGAGGCGATCCGTTCGATGCTGGTCCGCGGCGCGCCGCTGATCGGCGCGACCGCAGCCTATGGCGTGGCGCTTGCGATGCGCGCCGATGCGTCGGATGCGGCGCTCGAGCGCGCCGGCAAGATGCTGCTTGCGACCCGGCCGACCGCGGTCAATCTGAAATGGGCTGTTGACGAGATGCAGCGCGCGCTGGCGCCGCTCGCGGCTTCGGCCCGCGCCGAGGCGGCCTATGCCCGCGCGCGCGAGATCGCCGATGAGGATGTCGAGATCAACCGCGAGATCGGCCGTCACGGGCTCGGCCTGATCGAGACGATCGCCGCGACCAAGAGGCCGGGCGAGGTGGTGAACGTCCTGACGCATTGCAACGCCGGCTGGCTTGCAACCGTGGATTGGGGAACGGCGACATCGCCGATCTACCAGGCGCATGATCGCGGCATTCCGGTCCACGTCTGGGTCGACGAGACGCGTCCGCGCAATCAGGGCGCTTCGCTCACCGCCTGGGAACTCGGTCACCACGGCGTGCCGCACACCGTGATCCCCGACAACACCGGCGGCCATCTGATGCAGCATCGCATGGTCGATCTCGCGATCGTCGGGACCGATCGCGTCGCCGCCAATGGCGACGTCTGCAACAAGATCGGGACCTATCTGAAAGCGCTCGCGGCCCGCGACAACAGCGTGCCGTTCTATGTTGCGCTGCCGTCGCCGACCATCGACTTTAGTATCGATGACGGTGTCAGGCAGATTCCGATCGAGCAGCGCGCGGCTGCCGAGGTGACGCATCTCACCGGGCGGACAGCGGATGGACGAATCGAGACCGTGCGCGTGGTTCCGGACGGCTCGTCGGTTGCCAATTTCGGCTTCGACGTGACGCCGGCGCGGCTTGTGACCGGATTGATCACCGAGCGCGGCGTGCTCAAGCCGGAGCGTGCTGCACTTGCGAGCGCCTTTCCCGAACGTTCCACTGTTTAGCTGAAGGCTGCATTGACGGTGGTTGCATCAGCACGCTATCCCAATCGTTGCCCTCGCAAGCCAGACCGTCTCACCCATGTCCAATACCGAACTTGAGATCGTCGTCGACGATCCGACTGCACCTGAAGATAATTCGCCGGCGGTCGTCAGCACCGGCGTCGTCGACGTCGTCGTGTCGCTGCTGTTGCTTGCGCTCGCCGTGGTGCTCGGCTGGGACAATTGGCGCACCGGCGCGTCGTGGGACTCGACCGGTCCGCAGCCGGGCTATTTTCCGTTCTACCTCTCGGTCATTCTCGGCGGCGCCAGCCTCTATGGCCTCGGCGCGGCCTTTCTTTCGCGCCAGGAGGCTGCCGAGACCTTTGTCACCCGCGCCCAGCTTCGCCGGGTGATGGCGGTGTTCGTGCCGACATTGCTGTTCTGCCTCGCCACCCAATATCTCGGCCTCTATGTCGCGAGCTTTCTCCTGATCGCAGGCTTCATGCGCCTGGTCGGCAAGATCGCGCTGTGGAAGTCGCTGCTGACCGCCTTCGTCTTCACCGCCGCAATGTTCGTGACCTTCGACATCGCATTCGACGTCATCATGCCGAAGGGGCCGCTCGAAGCGGCTCTCGGCCGCTAGCGAACCGAGTCGAACCATGGAAGCTTTCGGTCTCCTGCTGCACGGCTTTGCCGTCCTTTTGACGTGGAAGACGCTGCTGTTGATGATGGTCGGCCTCGTGCTCGGCATCTTCGTCGGCGTGCTGCCCGGGCTTGGCGGCCCCAACGGCGTCGCGATCCTGCTGCCGCTGACCTTCACGATGGATCCGACCTCCGCCATCGTGATGCTGTCGTGCATCTACTGGGGCGCGCTGTTCGGCGGCGCCATCACCTCGATCCTGTTCAATATCCCGGGCGAAGCCTGGTCGGTCGCGACCACCTTCGACGGCTATCCGATGGCGCAGCAGGGCAGGGCGGCCGAAGCGCTCACCGCGGCGTTCACCTCGTCCTTCGTCGGTTCGCTGGTCGCGGTGCTGCTGATCACCTTCCTGGCGCCGATGATCTCGTCGTTTGCGCTGAGGTTCGGCCCACCGGAATTCTTCGCTGTTTATCTCCTGACCTTCTGTTCCTTCGTCGGCCTCGGCCGCGAAGCCAAGCACAAGACGGTCATCTCGATGTCGCTCGGGCTGCTGCTCGCCGGCGTCGGCATGGATACGGTGTCCGGGCAATTGCGCATGACGTTCGGCTCCGCGGAGCTCTTGCGTGGCATCAACTTCCTCGTCGCTGTCATCGGCCTGTTCGGCATCAGCGAGATCCTGCTCACGATGGAGGAGCGCCTCGCGCTGCGCGGACACGCCGCCGGCATCAGCCTGCGCGTCGTGCTCTCGGTGTGGAAGGACTTGCCGAAATACTGGGTGACGCTGCTGCGCTCGTCGGTGATCGGCTGCTGGCTCGGCATCACGCCGGGCGGCGCGATCGCGGCCTCCTTCATGGGCTACAACCTCGCCAAGCGCTTCGCCAAGGATCAGGAGAGCTTTGGCAAGGGCCGGATCGAGGGCGTGTTCGCGCCGGAGACCGCCGCGCATGCCTCAGGCACCTCGGCGCTGTTGCCGATGCTGGCGCTCGGCATTCCCGGCTCGGGGACTGCTGCGATCCTGCTCGGCGGCCTGATGGTGTGGGGCCTCAACCCGGGGCCGCTGCTGTTCGTCGAGCACAAGGATTTCGTCTGGGGCCTGATTGCCTCGATGTATCTCGGCAATGTCGTCGGCCTGGTGCTGGTGCTGACCACGGTGCCGATCTTCGCCTCGATCCTGCGCGTGCCGTTCGCGGCGGTAGCACCGATGATCGTGGTGTCCTGCGCGATCGGCGCCTACGCGATCCAGAATGCGATGTTCGATATCTGGCTGATGCTGGGCTTCGGTGTCGTCGGCTACGTCTTCAAGAAAATCGGGATCCCGCTCGCGCCGTTCACCCTGGCTTTGGTGCTCGGCAACCGCGCTGAGGACGCGTTCCGTCTGTCGATGATCGGCTCCGGCGGCGACATGAAGGTGTTCTGGTCGAACGGCCTGGTCGGCACCATCACGACGCTGGCGATCGTGCTGCTCTTCTGGCCGGTGATCGACAAGGCGTTCGTCGGGCTCGGACGAATGCTGCGGCCTGCACGGGCGTAATGGCGGTCCGGGATCTGTCGACCTCGAACCGCTGGGGCGTTGGTGGTTTGATACCGTCAGACCACCTTGCGCTGACGGAGTTCGGCGATCTCATCCTTGCCGAAGCCGAATTCGGCCAGCAGCTCTTCGGTCTGCTCGCCGAACTCCGGCGGGCGGGCGGCCATCCTGCTCGGCGTCCGCGACAGCGTCACCGGTTGGCTGACCAGCTGGATCTGCCGGTTCTCGTCATTGGGCACGTGCTGGGCCATGCCGAGATGCTTGACCTGGGCATCCTCGAACATCTGGTCGATCGAGTAGATCGGCCCGCACGGCACGCCGGCGGCGTTCAGCTCCTGCACCCAGGTCTCGGTCGACTTCTTCTCGGTCAGCGCGCCGATCCTCGCATTCAGCGCGTCGCGGTTCTTCGAGCGGGCCGGCGCGGTCGCGTAGTCGGGGTCGGTGATCAGCTCGGGCGCGCCGATCGCCTGCGCGCAACGCTCCCAGATCCGACCTCCTGTCGTGGCGATGTTGATGTAGCCGTCGGAGGTCTTGAACACGCCGGTCGGGATTGAGGTCGGATGGTTGTTGCCGGCCTGTTTGGCCACTTCCTTTTCCATCAGCCAGCGGGCCGCCTGGAAATCCAGCATGAAGATCTGGGCCTGCAGCAGCGAGGTCTGCACCCACTGGCCTTCGCCGGATACGTCGCGTTCCAGCAGCGCAGTGAGGATGCCGATCGCACAGAACAGGCCCGCGGTGAGGTCGGCGACGGGAATGCCGACCCGCATCGGTCCGCCGCCGGGCGCGCCGGTCACCGACATCAGGCCGCCCATGCCCTGGGCGATCTGATCGAAGCCCGGGCGCTTGTGATAGGGGCCGTCCTGGCCGAACCCGGAGATGCTGCCATAGACGATCCGCGGGTTGATCTTGCGGATGCTCTCGTAATCGATGCCCAGCTTGGCCTTGACGTCCGGCCGGAAGTTTTCGACCACGACGTCAGCCTGTTCGGCCAGCCGCTTGAACACCTCGAGCCCCTTGGGGTCCTTGAGGTTCAGCGTCATGGCGCGCTTGTTGCGATGCAGGTTCTGGAAATCGGACCCGCCGCGCGGGCCGCCCGGCTGCTCGCCACCGCCGTCCTCCAGAAGCGCATCGATCTTGACGACATTGGCGCCCCAATCGGCCAGCTGACGCACGCAGGTTGGCCCAGACCGGACCCGGGTCAAATCCAGCACGGTGAAACGGGAAAGGGCTTGGGATGCGCGGGGAAAGGGCATTGAGACACCTCTTGTTGGGCGGGGCCGCCAGGGGGCTTCAGCCCATCTGCCATAGACAATTTGGCAGGCCTTTCCAACTGTTACCCGGATCACAAACAGGGCTGGAAACAACCAGCCATGGTTCCGTGGAGATCGGCTCCTGCCTTTGCTGCGGCCCTGGTCTGGCCCCACACCTCCCCGCCGTCGGCCAACCCTCGACAATCACCGCGCCGGCTGCTAGCCCGTCGCCATGCCGAATGGGTTTTGCCCTTACGGAAGAGGCACTTGGGGCGTATCGGAGCGATGGACCGAAAGCGGGCATGGCGGTGAAAAAAGGTCCATCCCATCTGCTCGGTAACTCGGCATGGAACGCGACTACCTTCGCGGTCGCGGTGCTGCTCAACCTCGCGATCCTGCCGTTCGTGATTTTCCGGCTCGGTCTCGCCGCGTTCGGTGTTGCGGGTCTGGTGACGGCCTGTGTCGCGCCCGCGCTGATGTTCAGCAATGCGCTTGGCCTTTCGACGGCGCGCGAGCTCGCGCAAAGGTTGGAACCGTCCGATCGCGACATGGCGCGGCGATTTTTCGCGACCGCTCTCGCGCTTGCCATCGTCCTTGGCGGCCTGATCGCGGCGTTGCTTGCCTTTGCCGGAGCGCCACTCGCACGACTGGGATTTCACCTCGGCGGCCCGGCCGCCGACGACCTCGGGCTCGCCTTCGCATTGGCCGGCGCCGGTTGGCTGTTCCAATGCCTGTTCGCCGTCTTCCTCTCGCTGTTCACGGCGCGCCAGGACTATCGGCGGATCGCGTCGATCAGCATCACGGGCACGGTGGTGACGACGATGTCGATGCTGCTGTTGATCCCCTACGCGCCGCGTGCCTCCACCTTCCTCGGCTGTCAGGCCTTGGGCTTTGCGACAAATCTCGTGATGGCGTTCGCCTGGTCGCGCCACGCCATCAGCGACTGGCTCGCGAGGCCGGCGCTCGATCGCGGCGCGCTGCGTGCGCTGGTCAAGCTCGGTGGTTGGCAGTTCGCAGCGCAAAGCGGCGCGCTGTTCGCCGGGCAGGCGGACCGCTATCTGCTCGGCGCGCTGCTGCAGCCGCAATTCGTCGGCTTCTACAGCGTCGCGCAACGGCTGGAGGAGGCGGTCTATATCGGTGTGCTGAAGATCGGCGAGATCTTGTTCCCGTTCTTCAGCACCCTGCAGAGGGAGGATGACGATCGCAAGGTCGACCTCCTGCTTCGCTCGTCCTGGATTCTCAATGTGCTTGCCGCGAGCGCGCTGGGCGGCCTGATCCCGGTCGCAGGCGCATTGCTGCATCGATGGACCGGCGCCGAGGTCGCCGCCGAGGCCCAGCTGGTGCTGGTGGTGCTCGCGATCAGCGGAATATTGGGGTCCAGCGCCAATGTGTTTGCGTTCTATCTGCTGTCGCAGGGGCGCTCCAGTTCCAATGCGCTGATCTCGCTCGTGACGGGTATCTTCACGCTGGCGACCAGCGCCGTCGCGTTGCCGTATTTCGGCTGGCAGGCGGCCGGTTGGAGCTCCTGCGTCGGGATGGTCGCCCAGATGGTGATCACCGTGCTGTTGCTGCGGCGAACCTTCCGGCTTTCAGGTATGTGGTCACGGATGTTGCATTTCGTCTTGATCCCGCTCGGCACGGGAGTAGCCATCGCGCTGGCGCTGCGTTCGCAGCTGGACCACGCGTCATTCGACCACGCGCCGTCATGGTGGTATGTGGTGTCGCTCTACGGCGTGTCGGCCGCGGCGATCTTTGTCGCCGCCGTCGCGATGTCGCAGCTCGGTCCCTATCGCGCCGTGTGCTGGCGTGATCTCCGCGTCATCAGCAGTCGCTTCCTGCCCTTCAAGGCCATCTAGACATGTGCGGCATCGCAGGCATTGTCAATCTGCGCGGCGCTCCCGTGGAGCCGGCCGACATCTCGCGGCTCACCAATCTGATCGCGCATCGCGGTCCGTTCGGCGAGGGCACCTGGTTCAATGCCAAGCGAAACGTCGCCTTCGGCCATCGCCGGCTCGCGATCATCGATCCCGGCGAGGGCGGCTATCAGCCGATGGTGTCAGGCGATGGCCGCCATGTGATCGTCTACAATGGCGAGATCTACAACTTCCTCGAATTGCGCCGCGAGCTCGAGGCAAAGGGCGCGGTTTTCCGCAGCCAGTCCGATACCGAAGTGATTCTTGCCGCCTGGCAGGCGTGGGGCGAGGACATGCTGCTGCGCTTCAACGGCATGTGGGCGCTGGCGATCTACGACACCGCCACGGATGATTTGTTCCTGGCGCGCGATCGCTTCGGCATCAAGCCGATGCTGTATGCGTTGTCATCCGAGCGATTCGTATTCGCGTCCGAACAGCGGGCGCTGGCGCGGAGCGGGCTGGTTGAGACGTCGCTCGATATCGACGTGGCACGGCGGCTGCTGCTTGACCCGTTCGGGATCGAAGGCAGCGAGCGGACCCTGTTCGCGCAACTGCGCCGCCTGCAGGGCGGCCACTGCATGTGGTTGCGCCAGGGGCGTGTGCAGGTGCGCCGCTGGTGGCGGACCGTGGATCACCTGTCGGCGATTCCGGATACCGAGGCCGAACGCGTCGAGCGCTTTCGCGAATTGTTTCAGGACTCCGTCGCGCTGCGGATGCGCAGTGACGTTCCGATCGGGACCTGCCTGTCCGGCGGCTTCGATTCGTCCGCGGTGATCTGCGCCATGGCGACCCATGAGAAGGCCGGCATGGGACCGCGCGACTCGACGGCCTGGCGACACGCCTTTGTCGCGACGTTTCCCGGCGCCAGCAATGACGAGCGGCCGATGGCGGAGGAAGCGGCCGCGTGGGCCGAGGTGGCACCGAGCTTTCTCGAGATCGGGCGCTCCGACGCGCTCACCGACCTTGACCGCATTCTCGACGACAATGACGACGTCTATATCGGGCTGCCGAGCGCGCCGTGGTTGATCTATCGCGAACTCCGGCGCCAGAACGTCACCGTGTCACTCGACGGTCACGGGGCGGACGAATTGATGGGCGCCTACCTGCAGGAGGGGCAGTCGGCCGCATTCCGGATCCGGAACGCAGCAGCCGCGCTCACCTCACGATCGCAGCTGGCGCAGCGCGGCATCGACTTCCTGCGGGCGCAGATGATCAGGCGCGAGGGGCACTACTTCCTGCGCGGAGGCGTTGCGGCCGCGCCTGCGCGGCTGCCGCTGGTCGCCGAGGATGACGAATTGCCTGATACATGGGGCGCGTTGAACCGGCGCCTCTACCGCATGTTCCATTCGACCACGCTGCCTACCATTCTGCGCAATTTCGACCGGCTCTCGATGGCGCACGGGATCGAGGTCCGCATGCCGTTCATGGACTGGCGGTTGGTCACCTACACGATGGCGCTGCCGGAGACGAGCAAGTCGGCGAATGGCCTGACCAAGGTGGTGGCGCGGCAGGCGATGGCGAACCTGATGCCCGAAAGCATCCGCACCGCGCGCCGCAAGGTAGGCTTCAACTCGCCGATGCCGGAATGGCTGAACGGGCCATTGGCGGGCTGGACGGCAGAGCTGCTCGATCGGAATGTTCCGGCATTCGCCGAGTTCGTCGACGAAACGCCCCTTCGAAGGGCGGTCGGCCGCTTGACGGCGTCGCAGAGCTGGGATTGGAAGGGTGTCGGCCGGATCTGGCCTTATCTGAACATGAAATGGATGTTGGCAAGGTCCGCGTAACCATGCGTCTGTTCCAGAATAGCGGTCTCTATCCGTCCTATTTGCCGAGGCTGAACCAGCTCGCGGCAAAAGCGTCAAGTTTCGACGCGCGCCGCGACGTGTTCCTGCATGATCGGTTTGGCGCCGCGCATTTTCTCAAGCCCGTGCTCGACGGCGCAACTGAAGCCTTCTTCACGAATGGCGACGACGAGGTGCTGCAGCGCCAGTGGGCGCGTGAGCAGGGCATGAAGGAAGCGCCGACGCTCGAGGCCATTCTGCTCGCGCAGATCGAGCATCACAGAACCGAGGTGTTCTACAATCTCGATCCGGTGCGCTATCCGAGCGCGTTCGTCGCCAAGCTTCCCGGCTGCGTGAAGAAGACGCTGTGCTGGCGCGCCGCGCCCTCCGGAAATGCCGATCTCACCGCCTATGGCGCGGTGCTTGGAAACTTCCCCTCGATCCTCGAGGCATGGCGCAGCAAGGGGTGCCGGGCCGAGCTCTTCTTTCCCGCGATCGACCCCGTCATGGAGCAGTACGGTCACGGCGAACGGCCGATCGACGTGGCGTTTGTCGGTGGATATTCGCGGCATCATAGCGCGCGGGGCAGGACGCTCGAGCAGGTCGCTGCGCTGGCGGCTGATCGCAAGATCGTGTTCTGCCTCGATGCGTCGCGGCTGACTCGCCTTGCCGAAAGCGCGGTCGGTCGATTGCTGCCGCTGCGCAAGCACCGACGGCCCGACGTCATCGCGCGAATCGCGAGGTTGCCGCTGTTCGGCAGGGACCTTTACGAGCTGTTTGGATCGGCGAAGATCGTGCTCAACGGCGCAATCGACATGGCTGGCAACGATCGCGGCAATATGCGCTGCTTCGAGGCGATGGGTTGTGGGTCGCTGCTCGTGTCGGATGCCGGCAACTACCCGGAGGCGATGCAGGACGGCGTCACGATGCGCACGTACGACGCTCCCGAGCGGGCCGCCGAGGCGATCTCACACAGCCTGCAGGATTGGCCTCAATGGGCTGGGATCGCCGCCTCCGGCAGGAGCCGTGTGCAGGAGACCTACAGCAAGGCTGCGCAATGGGCACAGTTTATCGATCTCGTCGCGCGGATTGGGCCGTGATAGAGCGTTTTCGAGCGAAGTGGGTGCCGGTTCGCGCAATGAAAACGCGTCAAAACAACAATCTGGAGCCTCGTTCCGATTCCATCGGAACGGAAAAGGCTCTAGACGGTGCACAGGGCCGGCCAGCGGGCGGGCGATCGGGCCGAGATGATGTCTGCAAGTGACTTGATCCATCAGCTGAAATGGGCGGCCGACGGGCTCGCGGTGCCGCTGTTCAGGTTGCGGCCGCGGCCGTTCGGCCCGGGCTATCAGACGGTCAAGCGCGATACCATCACCGCAGCGATCGATGCGGGCCTGCTTCAGGCAGGAAAGGAGCTTCCGCCCGGCTACGGCGTCGCGATGGACGAGCGCGTGGTGGAATATCCCTGGGCCTATGCCCGATTGAACAATGTCGGCAAGATGCTGGACGCGGGATCGACCTTCAACCACGATTTCCTGCTGCAGCGTCCGCCGCTGCGCGGCGCGGATCTCACCATCATGACGCTGGCACCGGAGAAGCGGTGCTATTGGCATGACGGCTACTCCTATGTGTTCGGCGATCTCCGCAAGACGATGTTCGGCGATCAGGTCTTCGACACCGTCGCCAGCATTTCAACGATCGAGCACATCGGCCTCGACAATCAGATGCTGTACACCGGCGATCCGCGCGACGCCGAGACCGATCGCGACGGCTTTGTGCCGGCGGTGCGCGAGTTCAAGCGCATTCTCAAGCCTGGCGGGACCTGCTTGATCTCGGTGCCGTTCGGCAAGCGCGACAATCTCGGTTGGTATCAGGTGTTCGATCTCGCCATGATCGAGCGCATCATCGAGGCATTCGGCGCGACATCCCATCATGTCGATTATTTCGGCTATTCGCGGCAGGGCTGGTCGCGCCAGAGCGCCGAGGCGCTCGCCGACGCGACCGTTTTCGACATCCATACCGGCAAAGGGCAGGGCAATGACCTTGCGGCGTCGTCGCGCGCCGTCGCGTGCCTGCAGTTGACGGCATGAATGTCGATTACCTGATCCAGCGTCTGATCGGTCGCGCGACTTGCCGCCTGCAGCCGGACGCGGCGCTCGGCCGCTATGCCAGGATCAGAAACATTCGCGGCGATTCCGACAAGATCGTCGTGGGCCGCAATAGCCGCATCCTGGGCGAGCTTTTGACCTTCGCGCATGGTGGCGAGATCAAGATCGGCGAATGGTGCTACGTCGGAGAAGGAACCCGGATCTGGTCGGCGGCCTCGATCGAGATCGGCAACCGCGTCCTAATCTCGCATTCGGCGAATGTTTTCGACAATCTCACGCACCCGCTGCGGGCGGCCGAGCGGCACAAACAGGTCCAGCAGATTTTCACGCGCGGGCATCCGAACGATATCTCGCTTGATGAGAGTCCGGTTAGAATCTGCGATGATGCCTGGATCGGCGCGGGTGCGATGGTCTTGCGCGGCGTGACGGTGGGCCAGGGCGCTATCGTCGCGGCCGGCGCGGTCGTGACCAGGGATGTCGCGGCGTTTTCGATCGTGGCGGGCAATCCGGCCGTATTGGTGAGGGAGCTTGGGCCCGATGAACGGTGAGCGCAAGTTTACCACCTGGGAGGACGCGGTGGTCTGGCTGCGCAATCAGCCGGACCAGCGCCAGCTTGTGCTCGATGCATTCTACGACGATCCGCTGGCCGGCGCTGCCGAACGCTATTTCCGGAGCTCCGAGTGGCAGGCGGTCGCTTCGCTGCTGGCCGGCCGGTCCGGCACCGCGCTCGACGTTGGCGCCGGCCGCGGCATTGCGAGTTACGCGCTCGCCCGAACCGGCTTTGCCGTGACGGCGCTCGAGCCGGATCCCAGCGCGATCGTGGGAGCGGCGGCGATCCGCGATCTGGTAGGGCAGACGCAACTGCCGATCCGGGTGGTCGAAGAGTTTTCCGAGCGGCTGCCGTTCGCCGACGCGGCGTTCGATCTCGTCTTCGCCCGCGCCGTGCTGCACCACACGCGCGATCTCGAGGGCGCATGCCGGGAGATGTTTCGCGTGCTGCGGCCCGGCGGCATGCTGATCGCGGCGCGCGAGCATGTCATCAGCAAGGAGGCGGACCTTCCCCGGTTCCTCGCGCAGCATCCGTTGCATCATCTTTACGGGGGCGAGCATGCCTTCCTGCTCGATCGCTACACCGGCGCGCTGACCGCCGCAGGCTTTTCCGCGATCGACACGCTGGCGCCGCTGCAAAGCCCGATTAACCTGTTTCCCTATACGCTGGAGACCCTGAAATCGGCGATCGTGACCAGGTTGACGCAAAAGGTTCCGGTGGCGCCGCTGTGGCGAACCGCGTTTGCGTCACGCCTTGTGTTCGGCTCGCTGCTGTCGATGGCCGAGCGTTTCGACAATCGACCGGGCCGGCTCTACTCTTTTGTCTGTCACAAGGCCTGAGCGATGATCGTCTGGGTCACAGGCGCGAACGGGTTCATCGGCCGCCATCTCGTGCATGAGCTGGCGGCAGCGGGCCATGCGGTGCATGGCGTCGGGCATGGTGCGCTCGATGCAGCGGAAGCCCGGCGGCTTGGTTTGCAGAGCTGGATCAACGGTGAAATCGACGCGGCCAATCTCAACGCGCTTGCCACAGCCCACGGGCTGCCGGCGCAGATCTTTCATCTGGCTGGCGGATCGTCGGTCGGCATCTCGATCGAGCGGCCGTTCGAGGACTTTTCGCGGACCGTGGCGAGCACCGCGCGGCTGCTCGAATGGCTGCGCGGATCGGCGCCGAACTGCGCCGTGATCGCGGCGTCAAGCGCGGCCGTCTATGGGGCCGACCATGTCGGCCCGATCGCTGAAAGCGCAATCGCAACGCCGATGTCGCCCTATGGGCAGCACAAGTTGATGATGGAGCAATTGTGCGGGAGCTACGCGCAGTCGTTTGGCATCCGCTGCGCGATCGTGCGGCTGTTCTCGGTCTATGGACCCAATTTGCGCAAGCAGCTGCTCTGGGACATCTGCTCGCGGCTGGCGGCCAAGGAGCAGGTGCTCACGCTTGGCGGGACCGGCAACGAAATCCGCGACTGGACCGACGTGCGCGATGTCGCAAGGCTGCTCGCAAGCGTCGCGGCGCCGTCGCCGCAGGCGGCTTTCCGGGTCATCAATGGCGGGTCGGGTCGCGGGACCAGCGTTGCCGATATCGCAGCCGGTCTCATCCGGCAGTGGGGCAGCAACACGGTTGTGCGACACTCGGGCGTAAGCCGGCCCGGCGATCCCGTGAGCCTGTTGGCCGACGATGCCGTGCTGCGCCAGATCGGGTTCGATTGGCGCATTCCGCTCGATCAAGGCCTTGCCGATTACGTGGCCTGGTTCAAGGGGCAGGCTTCGTGACGCCCCGCCCATTGCGGTTCGCGTTCAGTCACATTTCGCGACGGCTTTGGGCCGGCGGCTACAATTATCAGCGCAATCTGTTCGCGGCGCTTGCCAGGTTTCTGCCCGGCGAATTCGTTCCGATCGTCTTTGCCGGGACCAGGGCCGAGGAGAATGAGCTCGCGGAGCTTGCCGCAATACCGGGTGTCGAGGTCGTTCGATCGGAAGCATTCGATGGACAGCCAGGGTTGGCCGCGGCACTCGGGCTTGGTCTCGATCGCGGAGCCGCGGCGGCGTTTCGAGACGCCGGGATTGATGTCGTCGTCGAATCGGCACGTTTCTTTGGTTGGCGGCTCGCGCGTCCGGCGGTGGCATGGATTCCGGATCTGCAGCACCGCTCTCTGCCGCAACTGTTTCCAGCGACGGCACGCTGGCGCCGCGAGCTTGGCTTTCGCATGCAAATCGCCTCGGGCCGAACCATCATGCTGAGCAGCGAGAGCGCGCTGCGTGATTTCAAGGCCTACTATCCAGGCGCAAGAAACAAGGTCTGCGTGGTTCGCTTCGCGACCCAGCCGCCGGCCGCGTTCCTGAACACCGACCCGTCGGACGTGATCGCGGCATATGATCTGCCTGCGAACTATTTCTACCTGCCCAATCAGTTCTATCGCCACAAGAACCACCAGCTCGTCGTCGACGCCTTGACGATCCTGAAGGGGCGGGCGGTCGACGTGGTGATCTGTGCATCCGGCAGCAAGGAAGATCGGCGCGAGCCGGGCTATTATGATCTGGTCAACTCCGAGATCCAGAAGCGCGGCCTTGAAGCGCACTTCCGCCACCTTGGCGTTATCCCGCTGCCGCATGTCTACGCGCTGCTGCGCGCCTCAACCGCACTGATCAACCCATCGCGCTTCGAGGGCTGGAGCACGACCGTCGAGGAGGCGAAGTCGTTTGGCGTTCCGATGATCCTGTCTGACATCGACGTGCATCGGGAGCAGACCGCCGGTAGCGCCCGCTATTTCGGCGTCGACGATCCGGTCGCGTTGGCGGACCACCTGATGCAGGCCGCGCAGGACGCTCACGGGCCCATCATACGGAACGTCGTCCCGCACCAGGACGACAACGTCAGCGCGTTCGCAGCGAGTTTTGCGGCGACAATGCGACAGGCCGCAGGTCGGGAGCGTGGTGAACAGATCGGAAGATAGACGTTAGTCAGCTCGCGCGAGCGCTCCTTCACCCGGTGAGGTTGACGTTCATCGCGTGAACGGGTTAGAGGTGAGCTCAGGCGCCGGATGGGATTTCAAGCCATAGCGGCTCGAATGCGTTTCCCGTCGCATTGTCCAAGAAACCCAAGCGGATATAGGTCAGTCACTCGTGTGCGGCATATTCGGCCTAGTCGCCAAGAACGGGCTCGTTGATGCTGATCAAGTCGATCGACTGACCGATCTCGTCGCTCACCGCGGTCCGGATGGACGCGGAGTGAGAGTCAATGGCGCGGTCGGGTTAGGGCACCGGCGGTTGGCCATCATCGACTTGACTGACGACGGCGCGCAGCCGATGCGCGATCGACTTCTTCCGATCTGGATCACCTACAACGGTGAGATCTACAACTATCTCGAGCTTCGTACAGAACTCGAAGCGCTCGGTCACGTCTTTCATACCGCCTCCGACACCGAGGTCTTGCTGGCGGCCTATATCCGCTGGGGCGAGAAGTGCCTCGACCGTTTCAACGGCATGTGGTCGTTCGCGATTCACGACGAGCGCGACAATACGCTGTTCTGCGCGCGCGATCGTTTTGGCGTAAAGCCGTTCTACTTCGCAAACACGGCGACGCAGTTCGCCTTCGGCTCGGAAATTCGCCAGCTGCTTCCCTTGATCGGGCGTTCGATCGCGGACGACGATCTCGTCAGGGATTTTCTCGTCTGCGGTTTGAGCGATCACACCAGCCGGACCTTCTTCAAGGGGATCGAGAAGCTGCCGCCCGGACACAAGTTGCGCGTCGACGTGTCGACGGGGCGGATCGAGATCGAGCGCTATTACTCGCTAGCGCCTCGTTTGACCGTGGGGAACGAACAGGATGCGGCCAGGTTACTGGCGGAGCTGCTCGACGACGCGACGCGCCTGCGCCTGCGCTCGGATGTTCGCGTCGGAACCTGCTTGTCGGGAGGTTTGGACAGTTCGAGCGTCGCGACGCTGGCCGCAAGGCACTACGCGTCGTCCTCCAACGGTCGCTTCTTTGCCATCACTGCGGTGAGCGAGCAGGCGGCGAACAACGAGGAAGCCTACGCGGCCGACGTCGTGGAAAAGGCCGAGCTGAACTGGTTGCGCACCAAGCCGAGCTATGAGGATTTCGCATCGACCGCGGAAGCCTTGCTCGAGGTGCAGGAAGAGCCGTTCGCTGGTCCCTCGATCATGATGCAATACGAGGTGATGAAGACGGCGCGCGCGAACGGCGTGATTGTGCTGCTCGATGGTCAGGGGGGCGATGAGACGCTGCTGGGCTATCATCGCTATTATGCGGCGTGGCTCCGCGACCAGCTGGATCGCTCTGGTGTAAGCGGATTTTTTACCGCCTTCCGCGCGGCCACACAGGCTGGCGTTTCGGCTCAACGCTTGCTGATGTACCTGTTTGGCGCCAGCTCGGCGGTGCTAAGGGCCACATTCTACCGTTGGCGATATGCCTTCCTGAAGAACCCGGACTTGCCGGAGTGTCTTCGCCGTTTTGCGCGGGAGACGAGGGACGCGCAGGAAATGCAGGTACTGGAGATCACGGAGACCAATCTGCCGATGCTGCTCCGTTTCGAGGACAAGAACTCGATGCGGTTTGGGATCGAGACGCGATTGCCGTTCCTGGATTACCGATTTGTTGAGTTTGCGTTGAGCTTGCCAACGCGCATCAAGTTGAACAACGGGTGGACGAAGTGGCCGCTCCGTGCAGCCATGCAGGAGGTTCTTCCGACCAGCATCTCCTGGCGCAAGGACAAGATCGGTTTCGCCGCGCCCGATCAGCTATGGCTCAATCGACACTCGCCTGCGATGTATGAAAAGGTGGCCGGCAGCGCACTGCTTGCTCGGTACGCGGACATGGCTGCGGTGAAGAGGAAATTTCACCGGCTCGACCTCGGAATGCGCTGGCGGCTTTATTGCGTGGCGCTTTGGGCTGAACGCTTCGGGGTTGAAGCTCCATGAAGATCTGCATGTTGTCGAGTGTCCATTCGGCCGATGACATTCGAATCGTCGAGAAGGAGGCGCGAAGCCTCTCCGAGGCCGGTCACGACGTGACTGTCGTGGCGCGATCACCCCGTCCGAGCGATCCAGGCCGCATTGAATTCAAGTTGATCGAGGTGCCGCCGGTTGCCCGATGGAAGCGCCCGTGGGTCGTGGGACGAGCGGCGCTCGCGCTTGCCCGCGCGACCGGCGCGGACGTCGTGCAATTTCACGATCCCGAACTGATTCCCTTCGCGCTGCGGCTGAAGAGTCGACGTTGCAAGGTGATCTACGACGTCCACGAGGATGTGCCGGCGGACATCTATTCCAAGAGATGGATTTGGCCCTGGATGCGGCCCGCTGTGGCGCGCGCGATGGAACTGGTGGAGCGGAGCGCCGCGCGCCGTTTTGATGCGATCGTGGCTGCGACGCCGGCCATTGCCGATCGCTTTCGCGTCTATGGTGCGGCCGTCACGCTGGTGCGAAACACCGTGCGACTGGGCGAATTCATCGAGCCGACGCCGACGACGAGGCGCCGGCGGCAGGCGGTTTACGTGGGCCGGACGAGTTTCGATCGCGGGTTGGTCGAAATGGTGGAGGCATGTGCCGCGGTGCGTTTGCCGCTCGTGCTCGCCGGGAGCATCGGCCGCGAAGAAGAAGCCTGGCTCGAGAAATCTTCCGCCGACGTATCATACCGGGGCAGGCTCGGGCGGGGCGAGATAGCGGCGCTGCTGAACGAAAGTCTCATCGGTCTCAATCTGCTGTTGCCCGAACCGAATTATTTGCTGTCACTTCCAACCAAGCTTTTTGAATACATGGCCGCCGGGCTGCCCGTCATTTCAAGTGACCTGCCAAAATCAAAGGAGATCGTCGAGGCGGCGGGGTGCGGATTCGTCGTGTCGCTCAACGATCGCGCGGCGTTGCTGAACAGCCTGTCCATGCTCGCGGATGACCCAGAAGGGGCGATCCGATTGGGGCTGGCGGGACGGGCGGCGGTCGCCGGGAATTTCAATTGGCAGCATGACGCGCTGGAGCTCAACGAACTCTACCGACGATTTGCCTCGCTCGGAGCGGTGGCATGAACATCTGGCTGCTGCATCCCTTTGCAGGAGGTCCGGGCCTGGGGCGCCACTATCGTCCGTTCTGGCTTGCCGACGCCTGGAAACACATGGGGCATCGGGTGCTGGTGGTCAGCGCCGCCTTCCATCATCTGCACAGGCAGCCGCGCGTTCCGGGGCCGCAGCGGATCAACGACGTCGACTTCTGGTTTCTGGATACACCGCGTTATGCCGGCGGCAGCCTGGGGCGGCTTCGGAACAACCTGAGCTTTGGGCCGGCCTTCCGCTCGGCAGCGTCTGCAATCGCCGCGCAGTTCGGCAAACCGGATCTGATGATTGCGTCGAGCCCGCATTTGTTCTTCATCTCGGCGGCAGATCAGATCGCGCGGCAATTCGATGCCAGGTTCTGGCTGGAGGTCCGCGACCTCTGGCCGGAGAGCATCGTGGCGCTTGGAATGACCCCCGCCTGGCATCCGCTGATGAAGGTGCTCGGCTGGAAGGAGCGCTCAGCCTATCGCGCGGCAGATCGCGTGATCTGTCTGTTGGCCGGAGCTGAAGCCCATATGCGCGCGCGTGGCTTGCCGTCTGGTAAGTTCACGTGGATCCCCAACGGAGTGTCCGACGGTGAAATACAGAGCGCGCTGACGATCGAAAATCTGGGTCACCCTCTGATCGATCGCATCAATCTGTTGAAGCGGCAGGGCAGGCGCGTCGTTCTCTACGCCGGCGGCATGGGCCCTCCAAATGCCGTGGAGGCCATTCTCGACGCGGCTTCCATCCTCGGCAAAGCAAACCCCGAGATCCATTTCGTGATGATCGGTTCAGGCACCTCGAGGGAGGCGTTGAGACAGCGGGCGGCCACGCTAGCCAATGTGGAGTTTCACGATGAAGTCGATCGATCGGTCGTGCACGGCATGCTGCATGCCTCCGATTGCGCCGTCGTGGCCTTCCACAACAACGCGCTCTATCACCATGGCATCAGCCCGAACAAACTCTTCGACTACTGCCTGTTTGCCCCGCGGAGCGTCATCGCGTGCGAGGGCAGGGCGCTCGCGGGGCTTGAAGAGCTGGTGACGTCTCGATGTGCACCGGATGATCCGCCAGCGCTCGCCAAGTCCCTGGTCGTAGCGCTGAATGGCCCGGAGCGTTCGCGGGGCGATCGGATCGCCGCAGCCCGGCAGTACAGTTACTCGGTGCTGGCAGCGCGGTACTTAACGCCATTGGATGACCACGCCTGACATTTGGTGGGGACGAGATGTCGGTTCATCCGATAAATTCTTTTTAAAAACAATGACTTGATCTGTTCATCGCGTGAACGATTTGGCTTGACGTTCATCGCATGAACGCGCTAATGCACGCCTTGCAGGAATTGGCGCATGGCAAACACACTCCCGACGGACGACAGAGACAGCGACCGACTTGTGCTCGGTCTGCTCACCTCCGTTGAAATCGACGGGGCGCGCTCGCAGCGGCGCATCGCGGCGGAACTCGGAATCGCGCTTGGCTTGGTCAATGCCTATTTGAGGCGCGCCATCAAGAAGGGGTTCGTCAAGGTTGGCCAGGCGCCGGCCCGTCGATATGCCTATTATCTCACGCCCCAGGGCTTTTCCGAAAAATCAAGGCTCACCGTTGAGTTCCTCTCTTCGTCGTTTTCGCTCTTTCGAAGAGCCAAGGAAGAGTATTCGCGCGTGTTCGATCGCGCTCAGGTGCTGGGCTTCAAGCGAATTGTTTTTGCCGGGAAATCCGATCTTTGCGAAATAGCCATCTTGTGCGCCGTGGACAGCCCGGTGTCCATCGTTGCCGTTGTCGATGCCGATGAAGCCGCGTCACACTTCTTCGGGATCGAAGTGGTGCCGTCCTATGCCGAAGTGGCCGAGCCGTTCGACGCGGTCGTCGTTACACATCTCAACAAGGCCAGGGATGTGTTCGATCAGGCTGTCGATATGTTCGGGCCGGAAAGAGTATTGACGCCGGACCTGCTGGGGTTGCGTCCGCCTGGCGTGCAGAGAGTGGAATGATGGCAACGGAAGCGCAGCTCGGCCTCAGCTGGTATGTCGTGCAGACGCACGTCAATGCCGAAGTGAAGGCGGCGGCCAATCTGGTCCGCCAGGGATTTGGTGTCTATCTTCCGCGCTACCAAAAGCGCCGCAGTCACGCACGCCGGGTCGACGTCGTCGCGCGGCCGCTGTTTCCGCGCTATCTGTTTGTCGCCATCGATCTCGCAACGCAGAGGTGGCGCGCTATTCAATCGACACTCGGTGTTTCCCATCTGGTCTGCTTGCATGGCAGGCCGGCGTCGGTGGAGAACGCCGTGGTCGGGGCGTTGAAGGCGCGTGAGGACGAAGCCGGTTTCATCGCGCTCTCGCGTCGGTCTCCCTTTGCGCCCGGAGACAAGGTGCGGATCACCGAGGGGGCGTTCGCTGATAGTCTCGCGCTGGTGGAAGGCGTCAGCGATCATGAGCGTGTCGCGGTCTTGCTCGACCTGTTGGGGCGCAAGGTGCGTGTGATGGTCGGCGCCAATCTGATTGCCGCGGCCTGACGGCGTCTGCCGTCGGCAGGCGTGGTGGTAGAGAAATCCGGCTCGGGGTGGTGCTCGATTCACCCCGAGTGCGGTAGCTTGGAAAAATTGAACTTCGTTGGGAGGCGTGAGAAGCCAGATGCATTCGTTTGCGTTGATAGGAGCAGCCGGTTACGTGGCGCCGCGTCACATGCGGGCGATACACGCGGTAGGCGGAGATCTGAAGATCGCCTACGATCCAAATGACTCAGTCGGCATTCTGGATAGTTATTTTCCCAATGCCCACTTTTTTACCGAGTTCGAACGATTTGACCGCCACGTCGATAAGCTGCGGCGGCGCGGCGAGAAAATCGACTACGCGTCGATCTGCTCACCCAATCATCTGCATGATGCGCATTGCCGGTTCGCCCTGCGATCAGGAGCCGACGCAATTTGCGAGAAGCCGCTGGTTCTGAATCCATGGAACATCGACGGTCTCGCCGAGATAGAGCAGGATACCGGCCGGCGCATCTCAACCATCCTGCAGCTGAGGCTTCATCCCGCCATCATCAACCTGCGGGAGAAGTTCGGGACGAGCAACAAGCGCCACAAGGTGGAGCTCACTTATATCGCCTCACGAGGCCGCTGGTATTACACATCCTGGAAAGGCGAGGATGCCAAGTCGGGAGGGGTCGCCACCAATATCGGTGTGCACTTCTTTGACATGCTGAGCTTCGTGTTCGGTTCGGTCAAGCGCAATGAGGCGCATCTGCGCCAGCGCGAGCGAGCGGCCGGATTCCTCGAATGCGAGCGGGCAGACATCAGCTGGTTTCTGTCGGTGGACAGCAATGATCTGCCGTCTGATGTGCAAGGCAAGAAGACGACCTTCCGCTCGATCACCGTTGATGGTGAGGAGGTCGAGTTCTCGGAGGGCTTCACGGATCTCCATACGCGGAGCTACCAGGAGATTCTGGCAGGGCGCGGTTTCGGCCTTGACGACGTGCGGGCTTCGATCGACATCGTGTCTGCCTTCCGCCAGGCACCATTGACCACCGGGCATGAATGGCAGCATCCGTCCGCGCGTGGGGCGTCGACCAAATGAGCGAGATGAAGGATGATCCCCGATTTCCGGGCGTGCTGATCCACGCATCCAGCTACGTGGACGATGGCGTGATCATCGGGCGAGGTACCAAGATCTGGCACTTCTGCCACGTGCTTCCCGGCACCGTAATCGGTCAGAATTGTTCGATCGGACAAAATGTCATGATCGGGCCGCGCGTAAAGATCGGCGCCGGGTGCAAGATTCAGAATAATGTGTCGCTCTACGACGGTGTCGAACTCGCAGACGACGTGTTTTGCGGTCCGAGCTGCGTGTTCACCAACGTCAACAATCCGCGTGCCGATGTGTCGCGCAAGGACGAGTTTCGAAGCACACCCGTCGGGCGCGGCGCCAGCATCGGTGCCAACGCCACTATCGTGTGCGGCCATTCGCTCGGCGAATACTGCTTCATCGGCGCCGGCTCTGTCGTGACGAAGAATGTGCCGGCATTCGCCTTGATGATTGGCAATCCGGCGCGACGGGCCGGCTGGATGAGCCGAAGCGGAGAGCGGCTGGGCGCAGATCTGGTCTGTCCGCGAACCGGCGAGAAATACAAGCTCGACTCGTCAGGAGCGCTCAGCGCTGACGCCGGCTAGCGTCGTGCAATTCGAGGAAGTCGATCGACGGGGCAGACCAAGGCCCAAGGAGCTTCTTCTCCACCGCATCGATGAAGCTGATGGAAAATGAAATACTCATCAAATCTGAATGTTTTTCGACTTCTTTCGATCTACGGAGCGCGCGTTATCGAGGGGGTGGCTCACGACGTCCGCCAGCGTTATCTTGGATCAGTGGTCGGCATTGGTTGGGCAGTCCTTCTGCCCGCGATGCAGCTAAGCATCTACGCCGGATTGTATGCCTTCGTATTCAAGGTCCGCCCCAGCGGTCTCAATGAGTGGGGCTACATCCTGCTGGTCTTCTCCGGGCTCGTTCCGATCATGGCCTTCAACGAAGCGCTCACGAGCTCAATTTCCTCGGTCTCTGCAAACAAGAATCTGCTGCTCAACACCGTGTTTCCCGCGGAGTTGATCCCGCTGCGATCCGTGGTGGCGGCGCACTTCCCTCATCTGTTCGGTCTCGCAATCACGCTCTGCCTGGGCTTCGTTCTTGGGCGAACTGATTGGAAGGCCATCGTGCTCGTTCCCGTGTGCTGGCTCCTCCTGTTGATGTTTGCGACTGGAATTGGATGGATACTTTCGCTTGTCTCGTTGATTGCGAAAGACATTCAGCAGGTCATCGGACTGGTTCTTATGGTCATGATGATCATCAGTCCGTTCGCCTATACTCCGGAGATGGTTCCGGGGGTCATGAAGCCGCTGCTTCTCCTGAATCCACTTTCCTACTTCGTGCTGACGTTTCAGCAGCTCATCTGCTACGGCAACTGGCCCGACCCCCGCATTTTCGGCGGCGCAGCTCTGATAGCGATCACGAGCTTTATGGTGGGATATTCGTTCTTCCAGCGCGCAAAGGGTGTGTTCTTTGACTACGCTTGAGCAGTTCGCGATCAAGTTCGAAGCGGTTTCCAAGATCTACAAGCTCTATGGAAGTCAAGGCGACCAGCTGGTCGACGTTCTTGGCCTGCAGCGCTTCGGATTTCGAACCCGCCAACAGCCGAAGATTTTTCCTGCGCTCAGCGACATTTCCATCGCGGTGCCGCGTGGCCACAGGATCGGGATCATCGGGCGGAACGGGGCGGGAAAGACCACGCTGTTGAAGCTGGTCTGCGGAAATTTCTCGCCGACACATGGATCGGTGTCGGTGAACGGGGAAGTTCAGGCGCTGATGGCCGCGGGCCTCGGGTTTCATCCGGAACATACCGGGCGGGAAAACGTCGAAGCGTCATTGCAGTACAACGGCCTTCGCAAGGACGAGTATCGGGACGCAGTCGAGGGAATCATCGAGTTCTGCGAGCTCGGCGACTTCTTCGATCAGCCGATCAAGACCTATTCGTTGGGCATGCTGGCGCGCCTGATGTTTGCCGCCGCAACCGCGATCCGGCCGGAGATATTGATCGTCGATGAAGTCCTCGGCGCTGGGGATGCTTACTTCGTCGCAAAATCGAAGGCCAGGGTGGAGGCCCTGGTGCGAAGTGGCTGCACGATGCTGCTTGTTTCCCACTCAATGCCGCAGGTACTCGAGCTGTGCAGCGAAGTGATCTGGCTTCACGAGGGCAAGATCCGCATGCAGGGGGATGCCTTCGCAGTGGTGAAGGCCTATGAGGAGTTCGTGCACGGAGGGGGCGATCAGCGCTTTCAGGCGCCCGTGGTTTCGTCTGCCGCCGGCGACGATGGCGCAGCGGCAGGGGCTGCTGGTTCAGTGTCGCTGCCAGCGCGATCAGAAAAGCCCGCGGATGGCAAAACAACATTTGATCGAGAGGTCTTGTTGCAGGAGCCGCATTTCGCTCCACACGCGACGGCAGCTGTTTTTCCGGCGATCGAGCCGCCCCGGGATTTCAAGTTCGTCGCGCGTGGTGGGCTATCGAGATGGGCATCAAGCGGCGATTTGAAGCTGTCCGGATTTACGATGGTCACGGAGCGCGGAGAGACCAACAGATTGATGGCGCTGGCGCCGGCCAAGCTGGTGCTGAATGTGGTTGCCTACGTGGATGGGGACTTTGAGTGCCGATACGGCATCGTCGTGCTCGACTATTTGGGAGCATGCCGGGCAAAGCTCATAAGTCCCCCCGACAAGTTTTCCGCGACGAAAGGACAAGAACGCTGCGTGGAAATGCTGTTTAATCCAGTGCAGCTCGGGCCGGGTGAATACGTTGTAAGCCTCAGTATCCATGGGGCCGATCACCTGGCAAAATTCAACGGCACCGTGCGTCACGACTTGTTGTCGCGAAGCTTCGATCTGATCGTTGAGGTTCAGGAATCTCTGGTTGACGTTTCCGCGGACTTCTTTCATTCGGCGGAGTGGCAGTTCGCTCCCGATCAGGACTCGGGTTCGAGCTTGAATCCGGAGGCTCGGCATTTGCTGGATACCGAGATTCGATGACAGGTCGAGTGATGCGGGTTCTGGTAGCCTATTCGGCTGCCGCGAATGTTGTCCCAACAACATTGGAATACCTTACTGCGCTGAAGGACCTTCCCGGCTGCGAAGTCCAGTTCGTGCATTGCACGGACGATGCACGGCTGAATTTTGACATCAATGAATTCGATGTCCTGATCAACAGCTACAGTGCGCGGCTCTGTTTTGATTGGTACTTGAACCCCGATTACGTGCGAGCCGTTCTGTCGTTTCGTGGCCTGAAGATCGCAATAGCGCAGGACGAGTACGATCGGACAGGTGTGCTGCGGAGTGCGATCAGGCGCCTCGGCTTTCACGTTCTGCTTACAAGCGTTCAGAAGGAATTCTGGCCGCTTGTGTACCCCGCGATGCAGCTGCCGGGTGTTGCTTTGAGGCAGGTGCTGACGGGATACGCGCCGGCCGCACATCCGGATCGCCGGATCAAGCCGCTGGCTGAGCGACCTTTTCCGATCGGTTATCGCGGCCGTCAAATCGGCGCGAGGTACGGACGGCTCGGCTTTGAGAAATTCGAGATTGGCCGCTACATGGCCGCGCTTTGCGATGAGTTGGGCCAGCCGCACAACATCAGGACTGATGAAGCCAGTCGAATCTACGGCGAGGACTGGTTCAACTTTATCGGTGACTGCCGAGCTATGCTTGGCAGCGAGAGCGGAAGCAACGCCTTCGATTTCGACCAGGAGCTCGAGCGGGAGATTGAGCGATTCCGTGCCCTGCATGGCCGTGCGCCTGAATATCCAGAGCTGGCTGACTTCCTGGCGCCTTTCGAGCAGCCATTTGATACCGGACAGGTCTCTCCGCGTGTGTTCGAATGCGCTGCGATGATGACGCCAATGATTCTCTTTCGAGGACGCTATTCCGATGCGATCGTCCCGGATGTTCACTACATCCCGTTGGAGAAAGATTTCTCGAACGCCCGCGATGTTCTGGCACAGCTTGACAATCTTGAGTCCCTGCAGGGCTATGTGGAACGAGCTCACGAACATCTGATTGCATCTGGTAACTACAGCTACCGTGCGCTCACTTCGGTGATCGCGTCCGCGATTGAAGAGCTTTATCCAAGCGTCGTCACAGATCCCGAAAGGCAACATTGGCAGTCGGTTGCGCAGCCGTGGCGATCTCCCCATGATCCGCAGGATCCCTACACGGTCGCATTGTCGGAGGTGCCCACCGACGTACCTCAGTTGTCAGCCTATCTGTCTGCCAAGCAGGACCATCTAAGGCAGCTGCTCGAACCGAGGAGCGAGCCGCAAAATGATGCTGTGCCTCAAGCCGCGGATGATGTTCCGCTGGCCGAAGATGATGCTCGTCAGGTGGCGGAGCCGGTCGAGCCGGATATGAGTCCGGTTGGGCCTATCGGGAAAATGTGGAGAGCGGTGCCTGGGAGGGTCAGAAGCCGGGTCAGTCCGCTATTGGCATGGTTGGCGAGATAATTTCTCTGATTGCCACCGGCAAACGCCGAAAGGCGCTCATGTCCGAGCCGTATGGGCTTCGTTGGCGTCGAGGTGAGTGTTGATCTCGTGGCCGGTAATTTCGCTGAAGGACCAACCAAAGTGACACGGCAGGCGTTTGACGTTTTGGTTCTCTACGTCAATTCGGTAGGAGCTTAGATCAATGTTGAGGCGAATAGGAGCATCTTTGGCGAACAAGTTTAAGGGCGGCCGCACGGTGCTTGCGGCTGCGACCTCGCCTCACACCGAGGCCGATCCCTCTTCTGAATCTTACTGGAGCGACTTCAACGTCACGCTCCATAAGAAATTCTCTTCGCCGGCGGAGTCTCTCGACTATATGCATTGGCGAAACGACCAATATGTCGACTACATCAAGTTTCTGCCGGTTTCGTCTCACGATGGCGAGGTGATCGTCGATTACGGCTGCGGTCCCGGTCACGACCTAGTTGGGTTTCTAACGTATTCCCGCCCTGCAGCCGTGTATGGCATGGACATTTCCCGCCCGTCGCTGGCGGAGTCGGCGGATCGCCTGCGCGTTCACGGGTATGATTGCAAGCTTATCCACGTATCCGAAACTGACGATCGCATCCCTCTTGATGATGGAACGGTTGATTATGTGCACTGTTCCGGAGTGCTCAATCACGTCCCGAGCCCGGAGAAAATTCTGAAGGAGTTTCGGCGAATCCTGAAGCCGTCGGGATACGCGCGGTTGATGGTCTACAATCGCAACAGCATCTGGGTTCATCTGTTCGTTTCTCACGTCTTGCCGGCGAGCGACGCAAAATATCGCGGTCTTTCGCGTGAGGAAGCCTTCAGGCGATCTACCGATACTTTCGACTGTCCGATAAGCCGAAATTGGACGACGCAAGAGATGAATGAGCTTGCGCGCATTTCGGGGTTCAGTGCCAAGCACATCGGGAATGCGGTTTCCATCTTCGAAATGTCGTTGCTGCCGCAGCGGTTCACGCCGATGATGGATCGATCCTTCGACGCTGAAAGTCGTCAGTTTCTCTCGAGGCTGGAATTTGATGCCAGAGGTGTGCCGTATGTCGACGGACAGGCCGCCGGAATTGACGGCTGCTACGAGCTTCGGAAAGTGGAATGACATACTCCGTGTACTCGAAGACACTTTCCATTGCTCGTTGCGGTAGTCGCGCGAGTGGGCCGAGTGTCCTGACTCAGATGTCGTATCGCTGATGTGCGGCATATTCGGCGTGTTCGATCGCGGTGGATTCCGCATGCCACCGAGGGATCTCCTCAAGGGGTTGTCCGTTGCTGCGCACCGTGGTCCTGACGGAGAGGGGGCCGTCTGGTTCGATACGCGACAGGGCAGGGGGAAAGTCATTCCCGACGGTGATTTGTCTGCAAATGGAGATGAGGCCAATCTCCTTCTTGCGCACCGGAGGCTCGCCATCATCGACCTGTCGGACTCCGGCCATCAGCCGATGGCGTCCGATGACGGGCGACTCTGGATCACCTACAACGGCGAAATTTATAACTATCTTGAACTGCGCGCCGAACTGGAGGGGCGCGGGGCTATATTCCGCTCTCATTCCGACACGGAAGTCATTCTTCGAGCCTATGAGGCATGGGGACCTGATGCTTTCACCCGCTTCGTCGGAATGTGGGCGCTCGCAATCCTCGATCTTCGCCAACGTCACCTGATTCTGTCGCGCGATCGTTTCGGGATCAAGCCGCTTCACTATGCTGCGGTCGGCGACCGCTTTGCGTTTGGTTCGGAGATCAAGCAACTGCTTGAAGTCCCGTGGGTGCCACGGACGCTCAACACCCGAGCGGTGTACGATTATCTTCAGTACGAGATTTCAGACGTCAGTGACGAGACGTTTTTTGCCGGTATCAGCAAGCTCCGTCCTGGAAGGACGCTCGTATTGCCCCTGGACCAGGGCGGGCTGGACGAGCGGCGGTACTACACCCCCGCCGCGGGTCCCGTGCTCGAGGGCATTTCGCCGGAAGAGGCGGCCCGACGATTCCGCGAACTGCTTCGCGAAAGCGTTCGCATCCATCTACGCGCCGATGTGCCGGTGGGTACCTGTCTTTCGGGCGGACTGGACAGCGGCGCCATTGCGGTGCTGATGCGGGATATTTCACAAGAATCGCAATTGCCGGTCGAGAGGCACGCGTTTAGCTGCCACTTCGACATCGCCGTAGCGAATGAGTTGGAATTCACCCGGCAGAACATGGCTGCAGCCGAGGTGCAGCCGCATTTCATTGAGCCGGGCGACAGGGACATTGAGGCGGACCTGCAAGCTCTCATATGGCATCAGGACGAGCCCTTTGGGTCGACCTCCATCTTCGCGCAGTGGTCGGTGTTTCGCTTGATACGTGATAGGGGCGTGAAAGTGGTGCTCGACGGGCAGGGGTCGGACGAGATGCTCGGAGGCTACGCGAGCACTGTACCGCACTTCTTCCTGGAGATGGCTGCGAAGGGGCGATTCCTGAAGGTATTGCTTGAGAGCTGGCAGTGGTCCCGCATGCAAGGAACACCTTGGCATACGACTCTTCCATGGAGCCGGCTGCGCGGGATATTCGCCGCCCTGGCTGGCGAGAAATCGCCACCAGCGAGCGCGCCTCAGCTCCCCTGGATGCGGGCGGATTTCGAACGAGCATGTGCTGACGCATCGCGGACCAGATTGCAGTCTTTTGAGACCAAGTGGGACGCCAAGGCGCCATTCGCGAGCGTGCTTCGCCGCTTCTTCTTCGAGAGCAACCTGCCGGCGCTGCTGCGCTTCGAGGATCGAAACTCGATGGCTTTCTCGGTTGAATCCAGGGTGCCGTTTCTCGATCATCGTTTGGTTGATTTTGCATTTGCGCTTCCGTCTGACATCAAATTCCGCGGCGGCTACGCGAAGCGTGTGCTGCGTGACGCGATGGATGGAATTTTGCCGGAACCTGTCAGGATGCGCGCTCGAAAGATGGGCTTCGCAACGCCGGAGCTGCACTGGCAGACAACCGTGTTGAGTCCTCTCATCTCGGATGCCGTAAACTCGGATGCTCTTGCCGATTTCATCGACCGCGACGGCGCCCGCGCCGCTTTCTCGAATATCAAGGAAGCTGGCCGTCTCGACTTTTTGCCTTGGCGTTGGCTCAATCTCTATATGTGGCGGAAGCAGTTCAATGTCTGATCGCTCTCACGTATTTTCGTTTCTTGTATCGTGGAAGCCTGGACTCCCGAACTGCCTGATTGCTGGGTGAAGAATCGGATGAAGGACGTGGACCGCAGGCCCGTTGTTGTTTCGCTAACGCCGCTGCCATTGTCGGCTGACAGCCGGACGCTCAAACAAGTCACCTCTGTGCATCGGTTTGGATTCAGATCGATTGTCATCGAGGGGGCGCCGAGCCGCCTTGCCGATGAGCCAATCCCGTTCGAGATCATTTCGATCGGCGCCCGCGCTCAGCCTCAAACGTCCACTGATGCTGCGCCAGTCGCGGCCGAAGCGGTCGCAGCTCCACCCCCCGTGGCTGAGGAGAAATTAGCTGCCGCTGCTCCAGATCCCGTTGGAATTCAGGATATCAAGAGCCTGTCGATACTGCAGCGATGGCCTATTGGCCGGCTTGCCCTTCGTATTCCAGGCTTGAGGCGTGTCGCGCGCGCCCTGCAGCGCAACCTTCTTCGAGCGCTTGTTTCCCTGAATGGAGGCAAGCAACTCCAACAGCGTCCCTCTATCGCGCAGATCATTTTCGCTCTTCCCTACGCGATGATCCTGCTTGCCAGGGAAGTCGTGGGGTGGTTGCCCACTCGAATTCTTCCTGCTGGAATCTCCCAATCACTCCGTGCTGCTGCCATCAACCCTCTGGCCTTCGCTAACTATCTCGCGACATACCTTGATCAACACGTCTTTAAGGTCCTTTCCGTCACTCCTCGTGCCGATCTCTACTATCTTCACTCATTCTATCAATTTCCTGCGGTTTTCCTGCTCTGCCTTCGGTATCGAGCCAGGATGATCTACGACGCACATGATTTCTATCAGCATCAAAAGGAAGACCCCACTGTCTCTTCCTATTGGAAGAAGTGGGTGATTCCGTTCGAAGGCGCGATTGAGGCCGCATGTATCCGGTTCGCCTCCGACGTCGTGACGGTGAATGAGGGTATCGCAGCCTTGATGCGCGAACGGTTTGGGTGCGAGCCGGTGATCCTGCGCAACGCGCATGATTTCCGGTTGGATCGTCAAGTTCCCCGGACAATCCGCGACGCGATTGGTCTCGCGCCGGAAGCGTTCCTCGTCGTGTTTATCGGAAACTATAAGTCGGGCATGACCCTCGAAGGCGCCTTCGACGCCTTGGTATCCCTGCCGAAGCACGTTCATCTCGCATTCCTGGGCGGACGCTATCCCGATTGCAACGACGCGCTAGCGACGCGTGGCCTGGAAGGCCGCGTGCACTTCGTTCCGCCCGTGCTGCCACAGGAAATCGTCCCCGTCGCTGCGTCAGCCGACGTCGCGGTCCTGCTCTATTTCAAGAGGACTATCCAATATCCCAACATCCTGCCGAACGGCTTCTTTCAGTCGGTGGCGGCAGGGTTGCCGCTGGTTTATCCCGATCTCGAGCAGATCCGACGCGTTGCCGAGCGCCACAAGCTTGGAATCATGGCCAATGCGCAGGATGCCAACGAGATCAGATCAGCGCTCCAGCTGCTGGTCGAGAATGACGAAGTTCGCGAGACCTTTCGGGAAAATGTTCGGGTAAGCCGTCAGGAGCTTTGCTGGGCGTATGAGGAGCGAACGCTCGAGCCGCTTCTTAATCGACATCTCAGCAAGTCGGCTCCAAATGTGTCGCGCATTGAAGACAAAGTTGCGCACTGACTGAGAAGTAACAAGGTGACAAAGAAGAAAGTTCTTTTCCTCGACCAAAACGGAACCGGGAAGGTCGTCCTGACGGCTGCGACGGTGCTGCGTGGTGTTTTTGGCGTAAAGGCAGGTGCTCAGCCTCCCGGCCCGCTCCAGCGCAGTGCACTGGTACGCAACCTCTATGCGCATTTGTATGACTTTAACCAGCGCCTCTCATACGTTAGGGACTGGCGCGATGCGTTTTGCCGGTCTCCCAAGCTCGATGTAACGGTTTGCGACATCAACAACCTGGTCGATCTTGGACGCCATCTGCTGCGCATTCGATCTTACGATCTCATCATCGTGTCTCATGTCGCGGCCGGCGACGACCTGTCGCTGATTAGCCGAGCGGCTCCATTCCTGGCCCGCCGCGCTTGTCCCATCATAGTATTCCTTGGCAACGAGTATGATCTGCTCGATCAGAAGCTCGAGTTTTGCCGGGAGGTGAAAGCCGAATTCCTCTGCAGTCAGCTTCCCATTGCGGCGGCCGAATATCTCTATGGCGAGTTGGAAGGAACGCGCATCCTTGCGACGCCGCACGCGCTCAATCCTTCCGTATATTCACCGCAGCCTGATGCGCGTCGTGATATCGACGTGGGGTTTGTCGGTGACATCTATTGGCCCTTTGTTGGAGATCGAGAACGAACCGATCTGATTGGGTATTTTGAAAAGCACGGCGAGGAGCTGGGCATTCGATGTGACATTCGAGGTGGCCGCTCGTCGCGAATGCCGCGCGACGATTGGGCTGTCTTCCTCAATCGCTGCCGCACCTTGATCGGCGCGGAATCTGGGACCTATTACCTCAATGAAAAAGGCGCGCTTCTCGATCGCGCCAGAACCTACAACCTGAAGCAGAACCAGGATGCCAGCTTCGAGGAAGTGTTCGAGAAGTTCTTTATTGGCGTCCCCCGCGGCGTGTCGGGCAAGAGCATCTCGTCAAGGCACTTCGAAGCGATTGGTACCAAGACCTGCCAAGTCCTGATCGAAGGAGGCTATAACGGCATTCTCAGGGCCAACGAGCACTATATCCCCGTGCGGTCCGACCTGTCGAACGTCGACGAGGCTGTCCGTGCGCTCCGGGACGAGACGCATTGCCGCGAGATTGCGGAACGTGCCTATGATTTGGCGATGTCCGGGCACACCTACGATCATCGCGTGGCCGACATTTTGGCACGCGCTCTTTAGCCAATGGGCAGATAATTCAAGATGTGCGGAATCGCGGGAATCCTGAATTTTGATCGGCAAAGGCCGGTTGATCGCGAACTGGTCGTGGCGATGACAAGAGCTGTCGCCCATCGAGGTCCGGACGCCGAGGGCATATGGGTGAACGGCCCTGTGGGGCTGGGTCACCGTCGCCTTTCGATCATCGACCTCTCGGTGGCCGCCGAACAGCCGATGGTTTCCGACGACGGACAGGTCCGCATTGTCTACAACGGCGAAGTCTACAACTTCGTCGAGCTGAGGCGCGAACTGCAAAAGAGAGGCTATGCCTTCCGAACCTCGTCCGATACCGAGGTTATTTTGCAAGCCTATCGATGCTACGGCGTGGACTTCCTGACGCGGTTGCGAGGCATGTTCGCGCTGGCGATCTGGGATGCCGGGCAAAGGACGCTGCTGCTCGCACGCGACCGGATCGGGATCAAGCCGCTCTACTATCATGTTGGCCAGGACGCCGTATCGTTCGCATCGGAGTTGAAGTCACTTCTGGCGGACCCGCGCACGCCGCGCGAGGTCGATCAGGCGGCGCTGGCGGACTTCCTTCATCTCCTCAGCATTCCGGATCCGCAATCAATTCTGAAGGGAATTCGGCGGCTCGAGGCCGGTCACGTGCTTATCGTTCGCGGACGTGATGTGCAGGACCGCGAGTACTGGAGCGTTCCCTTGCCGGCCGCTCCGCGCGCTCTTTCGCTCGCCGACGCTTGCGCTGAATTCGATGAGCGTTTTGGAGGCGCCGTTCGAAGCCATCTTGTCGCGGATGTACCGGTGGGCGCTTTCCTCAGCGGTGGGGTCGACTCGAGTTCGGTCGTCGCCTTGGTCGGGCCGCAGGCCAGCGCCGGCATGCGAACCTTTTCTGTCGTGTTTCGTGGGGATGAGGTTTTCGACGAGGGACCTTATGCCAGGGCCGTGGCGGAGCGCTATGGTACCGCGCACCGGGAGATAGACCTCGGCGCGGAGGCGGGCGACTTTCTTCCCGCGATGGCCTGGCACTGCGATGAACCCTTTGCCGTGTCATCGGCGCTCGGGATCTACTTTCTGGCCAAAGCGGCGAGGGACGACGGAATCAAGGTCGTTCTGACGGGCGACGGCGGTGACGAGGTGTTTGCCGGATACGCTTGGAGGCACCAAGACTTCGTCCCGCTGCGCGGGCAAAAATACGGCCCCCTGCAGCGGATTCTCGCTCGGACTGGAGCCATCGGCAATCGAATTGCTCCGGGACACCGGTTGTGGCGCGCAATGAGCAGGGATCAGCGAGAGTCGGGGCGCTATATCGACAGTTATGCGTGCTTCCGGGACATGGATCTCGTGGATTTTGTGCACCCTGATCTCTGGCCTCATCTAAAGGAAGCGTGGTCGAACAATATCACGGCCCAACACTACGATGCGACGATCGGTCAGCCGGAGCTGACGCGCAAGCTCTACACCGATATGAAGTCATCGCTGATCAGCGAGATGCTGACCAAGGTCGATAGGCTCACAATGGCCGCTGGCGTTGAGGCGCGCGTTCCATTTCTGGATCACGAGCTGGTCGAATGGGCATTCTCATTGCCAGGCGATCTCAAGATCAAGGGAAGCGAGGGCAAATTGATCGTGAAGAAAGCCATGGAGTCGCATCTGCCAACCGACATTCTCTACCGCCCCAAGGCAGGCTTCAATCTGCCGCTTGGCAAGTGGCTGCGGACTGGGTTGAAGGACATGGTCTATGACCTGCTTTCGCCAGCAAGCGTCGCGCGCAGGGGATATTTCAGACCCGATGTTGTCTCGACAATGGTGGATCGTCACATGAAAGGCGGCGACGATATCGGCAACCGGCTGTTCGTGCTGCTCATGCTCGAGCTTTGGCACCGGCAAGTTCTTGATCCCGGCCATTCTGCAATGACCGTCGGTTCGGCGGCTTAGCGGGACGAAGGTGGCAGCTTCGATGACCCGTCCGTTGAAGATTCTGGCGATTGGTTACGCTACGAGCACCCATGTCGTGAACCGGGTGCGCTGTTTTTCCCCCTTGGGGCACAAGGTCTACCTGCTGAGTGCTCCTCCCGCCGCCGGACTGAGCGAAATCATAGAACTCACGCCGTCTGTTCGCCCTGGACAGGATGAATGGATCTCGCGCCTTGTGCGTTTGGGCAGCAAGCTGGCCCGGCGGGATCTGAGCGGACTGTCCGATATGGCGCGGCTGTTCTTCGATTTCCGTCGGCTCGTCAGGACGACAAACCCGGACGTCATCCATGTGCATTACGCATATAGCACCTGGGCGTGGCTGGCAGGCGCTCTGGGATTTCGACCTCTGGTGGTCAGCGTCATGGGGGGCGACGTCCTCTACGAAGAGCAGGGGGCGCCGACGCAACGCGGAATTGCGTTGACCAAGAGACTCTTTGCGGTAGCCGACCGCATAACGGCAAAATCCGACTTCCTGATTGGCAAGCTCAATGAGCTCGGCGGCTACGGCAGCAAAGCGACGCGCGTGGTGTGGGGAGTTGATCCGCAGCAGTTCCGGCCGATGGATGCGTCAGCGCTTCGCGCCGAATGCGGAATTCCGGAAGGCGCCCGGGTCGTGCTCAGCCCGAAGATCCTTCAGCCGTTCTATAATATCGATGTCCTTGTCGAAGCCATGGCGTTGGTGGTCAAGCGGGTTCAGTCGGCGCATCTGGTTGTCACGGAATATGCTGCCGATCCGCAGTACCGCGCAGAACTCGTGGCGCGGATTGAAGCGCTCGGCCTCGCGCGCCATGTCAGCTTTGTTGGCCGCATCCCCCATGACCAGATGCCGATGTTCTATTCCATTGCGGAAGTTGCTGTCGGAATCCCGCGCTCGGATGGCCTGCCGCAGACGCTTCTCGAAGCGATGGCCTGTGGGGTCCCAAACGTCGTCGGTCGGCTCGATCGCTATGGTGAGATTGTCAAGGACGGTGAAAGCGTACTGTTTGCCGACATCGATCCCGCTGATGTCGCCAATGCGATCCTTCGCCTGCTCGAGGATGAGGCCTTGCGTGAGCGTATCGCTGCCAGGGGGCGGACTATCGTTGTCGAACAGGCCAACTTCCCCATCGACGTGCAGCGTGTCGAGGCGATGTATCGGGAATTGGCCTCGAAGCCTCGAAAGCGCGCCTTCTATCGTCCGCTCATGCTGGTCGATGTGGTCCGCTATTGGCTACGCGTCTGACATGAGCTTGCGCCCCCACTCCTGGACTCCCGACCTTATTTCAATTGGATAACTCGCCAGCATGAAGCCGATCGTTCCACTCATCTGCCCTGAGACGGGTGAATCACTGCAGCCATTGCCGATGTCCGACGACATCTCCAACCGGACAACGGCGCTAAAGGCATCCGGTGGTCGTACGTATCCCGTCGTCGGGGGCATTCCGCGCTTTGTTGCGCCGGAGAACTACGCCGCAGCTTTTGGACTGCAATGGAAGACTTTCCGCAAGACCCAGTTGGACTCCTTTACGGGAACGTCGATCAGCCGGGATCGGCTGGAGCGATGTCTTGGCGGCTTCGACGCCGTTCGTGGCAAGAAGGTCCTGGAGGCAGGTTGCGGCGCGGGGCGGTTTACCGAGGTGCTGCTATCCGAAGGCGCGGAGGTGTTTGCGTGCGACCTTTCGACCGCCGTCGAGGCAAACCTGGAGAACTGCGGGGGAAAGCCGGGCTATTTCGTTTGTCAGGCCGATATCCGTGCTCTTCCGGTTGCACCTCAATCATTCGATGTCGTGATCTGCCTTGGAGTCATCCAGCATACCCCCGACCCAGATGAGACCATCAAGGCCCTTGCGGCTCACGTCGCCCCGGGGGGGCTTCTGGTGATCGATCACTATCGATACAGCCACGAGGACATGACCAAGACGCGCCAGCGGCTGCGCAAGTTCCTTATTCGGCAGGATGCAAAGCTTGCGATGAATTTCATCAAGACGCTCGTTGCGGTCCTGTGGCCCTTGCACCGCCTGAGCTGGCGCTACCGAAAGCTTCCGCTCGGCAGCAAATTTCGGCAGGCCGTCCTCTACTACTCGCCCGTTCTCGACTATCACGACTATTATGGACAACTGGGACCCAAGCTGCTCTATGCTTGGGCTGTCCTGGATACTCATGACGCGCTCACCGACCGGTACAAGCACAAGAGGTCGACAGAGCAGATTGCGCAAGCGCTCGATGCGATCGGCCTGGTTGGAGTCGAAGCGAACTACGGTGGGAACGGCGTAGAGGCGCGAGCTCGCGCGCCCGAGCTGTCTCCCGGAAGAAGTTGAGCTATCGAGTGTGGCCGCCGCGCCATGCACAGAGGTAGCTTTCGGATCTCAGGACACTGCTCTCATGGCGTGGGATTGAACGGTCCGGCGCAACCGTGTGATTGCGCCCATTCCTGAATTCGAAACAGCTTAGGGTTATCGTATGTGTGGAATTGCCGGCTTCCTGTCGCTAGGCTCCGATCCCTTTCCCAAGGGAGAGGCAGCGCTGCGCGCAATGTCCTCGCTGATCAGTCATCGCGGTCCCGATGGGGCCGGCGAGTGGACATCGAGGGACAGGCGCGTGGGTTTCGTCCACCGACGGCTCGCCATCATCGATCTGTCGACGGGTGGCGCGCAGCCGATGATTGCGCCGAACGGCACCGTCATCACGTATAACGGTGAGATCTACAACTACATCGAACTGCGCAACGAGCTGTCGTCCGGATGGGCGTTTCGTTCGACGTCAGACACGGAAGTGATCCTTGCCGCTTATGACAAGTGGGGAGACGATTGCGTTTCTCATCTGAGGGGAATGTTCGCATTCGCGATCTGGGATGAGAGACGGCAAAGACTGTTCGCCGCGCGAGACCGTTTCGGGATCAAGCCCTTCTACTATACGGAGCAGGACGGCACTCTGTTCTTTGCATCAGAGGCCAAGGCTTTGTTGCCCCTGCTGCCGGAGATTCGCACTGACTCGACCGCGCTCGCGGAATATCTGACGTTCCAGTATACGATTGGTGCCAAGACGCTCTTTGCGCATGTCAACGCACTCCTGCCTGGGCATGTGTTCACAGTCGACAATGGAAATGTTCGCGTTCAACGCTACTGGGACGTGCAGTATGTCGTCGATTTCGACCACAGCCCGAGATATTTCGAGGAACGATTCAGGGAGTTGATCGCCGACTCCATGAATGTCCATTTGCGGGCTGATGTCCCGATCGGCGGCTACGTGTCAGGAGGACTCGACTCGAGCCTCGTCGCCCTTCTGGCTTCGAGTCACGATCATCGCAATCGTCTCGCTTTCCACGGCCGCTTCACGGAGTACCCGGGGTACGACGAGAGCCGCTATGCGCAGGAAGTGGCCAACCGGGCCGACATGACGGTGCATATCGCGGATATCACCGCGGAGGATTTCAGACGCTCGCTGCACGATGTCATCTACCATCTTGATTTCCCGGTTGCCGGCCCGGGCTCCTTTCCGCAATTCATGGTGTCCGCGCTCGCTGCGAAGCATGTGAAAGTCGTACTCGGTGGGCAGGGCGGGGATGAGCTTCTTGGTGGCTACGCGAGATATCTCGTCGCCTATTTTGAGCAGTGCATCAAGGCCGCCATGGACGGTACGTACCGGGAAGGAAATTACGTCGTTACGATCGAGTCCATCGTTCCGAATCTTGGCTTGCTGCGTGAATACAAGCCGATGATCAAGGAGTTCTGGCGCGAGGGGTTGTTCGACGATCTGGACAAGCGGTATTTCAGGCTTGTTGACCGCTCCACCGACATGGTCGGTGAAGTCGATTGGAAGTCGCTCGACAAGCCGCGCGTCTTTGAGGCGTTCCGCGAAATCTTTAACAACAAGGACAATGTGAGGAAGGAAGCCTATTTCGACAAGATGACTCACTTCGACTTCAAGTGTCTCTTGCCGGCATTGCTGCAGGTCGAAGATCGAATGAGTATGGCGCACGGACTCGAGAGCCGGGTGCCTCTACTCGATCACCCACTGGTCGAGTTTCTGGCGACCGTGCCCGCCGACGTGAAGTTCAAGGGCGGGCAGATGAAGCAACTGATGAAGACCGTCTATCGAGATATTTTGCCCGAGGGCATCTTGAGGCGGCGGGACAAGATGGGCTTTCCGGTTCCGCTGAAGGAGTGGTTTGAAGGGACGCTTCAGGAGTTCGTGACGGATATCTTCGATCAGCAGCGAGCGCGCCAGCGCGACCACTTCAACAGCGGCGTAGTGCTTGCGAACTTTCAGAGTGCTTCCCGCTTCTCGCGCAAGACCTGGGGCCTGTTGTCGCTGGAATTGTGGCACCAGCGCTTCCATGACCGGGCTGCCGAATTCAGAGCCATGGTTCGATCGTAGCCAAACCGAACGGCAGAAAACCCGGGTGATGTTTGACAAAGGCGACTGCCATGTTATCGCATCATGCCGAATGCTCTCCATAGGCTTGGGGCCGCGCCAAGCTTAAATCAGGATCGAAAATGAGACACGGACGCAACATCGCTGTAATTGGGTTGGGCTATGTCGGTTTGCCTGTAGCCGTGTCGTTTGCACGATCGGGCGTGCCGGTGGTCGGGTTCGATATTGACCAAAGGCGCGTTGCCGAGCTCACGGCTGGTAACGACAGAACGCGAGAGGTTGAGGCGCACGATCTGCGTCAGCCGTCGCTCGTCTTCTCATCCGATCTCGAGGCAATGGCTGGCTCCGATTTCTACATCGTGACGGTGCCCACGCCGATCGACGAGGCGAGACGGCCAGACCTGGGCGCCATGATCTCCGCATCGCGATCAATCGGCCGCGTGCTGAAGAGGGGCGATATCGTCGTCTATGAGTCAACGGTCTATCCCGGCGCCGTCGAAGAGGAATGCATTCCGGTCCTGCAGGCGGTATCGGGGCTCAAGGCGGGCGAGGATTTTACGGTCGGCTATTCGCCGGAACGAATAAATCCGGGCGACAAGCAGCACCGGTTCGAAACCATCGCCAAGGTGGTTTCGGCGCAGGATCAGCGCACGCTCGATGTCGTTGCCGAAGTCTACGGATCGGTCGTAACGGCCGGTATTCATCGCGCGCCGACCATCAAGGTGGCAGAGGCAGCAAAGGTCATCGAAAATACCCAGCGCGATTTGAACATCGCCTTCATGAACGAACTGTCGCTGATCTTTCAGGCCCTCAACATCGATACTGCGGACGTGTTGTCCGCCGCACGGACCAAATGGAATTTTCTGCCGTTCCAGCCAGGGCTCGTCGGTGGTCATTGCATCGGTGTTGACCCCTACTATCTGACTTATCGCGCAGAGAAGGCCGGCTATCATCCGGAGGTCATTCTCGCGGGTCGGCGGATCAATGACGGCATGGGGCAGCGGGTGGCGCGGGAGTGCGTCAGGGGGCTGCTGCGACGCAAGGCGCAAAGCGGTGTAGTCACGGTCCTTGGACTCACATTCAAGGAGGACGTCCCGGATACGCGGAACTCGCGGGTCGTCGATATTGTGCGCGAGCTGCAGTCGTTCGGCTTGGTGGTGCAGCTGCATGATCCTCTCGCAGATGCAGCCGATGCTGAGGAAGAATACGGGGTCAAACTCTTGCCGCTCAACGAGCTGCAATCGGCGGATGCCGTCGTTCTGGCGGTAGCCCACAACGAATACGCGACCGGCGGGTGGCCGCTGATTCAGCGGTTGCTGACCGATGGCAATGGTCTGGTCTACGATGTGAAGTCGACGCTTGATCGAGGCACCAGGCCGGCCGGCATTGAGCTGTTGCGACTTTGAGTGCGAGCATGTCCAGCAAGGCAGTTCTTGTCACCGGGGCAGCCGGCTTCATCGGTTTCCACGTCAGTCAGCGCCTGCTGTCGGAAGGCCATGACGTGGTTGGCGTTGATAGTATCAACGACTACTATGATCCCAGCCTCAAGCTGGCGCGCCTGGATCTGCTCAAAAGCAATTCCCGTTTCAGCTTTGAAAAGCTTGATCTCGCTGATCGACGGGAGGCGAAAGCGCTGTTCGATCGGTGTCGCTTTACCAGGGTGATTCATCTGGCAGCGCAGGCCGGCGTCCGATATTCAATCCAAGATCCGCACGCGTATGTCGACGCGAATATGCAGGGCTTCCTCAATATCCTGGAGGGATGCCGGCATAACGGATGTCAACACCTGGTTTACGCGTCGTCATCCTCAGTCTATGGCGCAAACTCCAAGCTCCCGTTCTCGACCGAAGATGGCGTCGATCATCCGATCAGTCTCTACGCGGCTTCCAAGAGGGCGAACGAGTTGATGGCTCATTCCTATAGCCATCTTTATCGCCTTCCCACGACGGGGCTCCGTTTTTTCACGGTGTATGGCCCGTGGGGCCGTCCCGATATGGCGATGTTCATTTTTGCCAGATCCATTCTGGCTGGAGAGCCAATCCGGCTCTTCAATCACGGTCGAATGCGTCGGGACTTCACCTATGTCGACGACGTTAGCCAGGGCATCGTTCGTCTCATCGATCGAGCGCCGCAGGGCCTCCAGGATTGGAACAGCGACAAACCCGACCGAGCGGCCAGCAGCGCTCCGTGGAAGATCTACAATATCGGGAACAACAAGCCCGAGGAACTGACATATGTCATCTCGCTCCTCGAGAAGGAGTTGGGTAAGGTGGCGGTGAGGGAGATGCTGCCGATGCAACCCGGCGATGTCGAGGCGACCTACGCCGACGTCAAGGATCTTGAGCGGGATATCGGCTTTCGGCCCGCGACACCAATCGAGGAAGGTGTCGCGCGCTTCGTCAAATGGTACCGGGACTACTACCGGATTTAGCAACAGTAGCTGACTTTCTCAAATCTGGGTAATCGGATGAAAATCTTTGTCACCGGCGGCGCCGGCCAGGTCGGATCAACCGTCATCGATATGTTCTTGTCGCGCGGCGACGAGGTGGTTGCGATCGACAACTATACGACCGGCCGGGCCGACAATCTGACCAAACATGAAAACCTGACCTTGGTCGAAGACACGATCGCGAATGCCGACGTGATCAATCGACTGTTTTCAGATTTTCGGCCCGAGATCGTCGTTCATACCGCGGCGTCCTACAAGGACCCGGAGGATTGGGGAACCGACGCTCTGGTGAATGCCGTCGGCACGGCAAACGTCGCGAAGGCCTGCAAGACCTTCGGCGTATCTCGCCTGATCTACTTTCAGACGGCGCTTTGCTATGGCACCAAGCCGCTGCAGTCCCCGATCCCACTCGATCATCCGATCAATCCCGTCAATTCGAGCTATGCCATCTCGAAGACGGCCGGCGAGAACTACGTGCAGTTTTCTGGCGTGGATTGGGTCACTTTCAGGCTCGCCAACGTAATTGGGCCAAGAAACGTATCCGGTCCGCTGCCGATCTTCTATGGCCGGTTGGCGAAGGGACAGAAGTGCTTCGTTACGCCGGCCCGGCGGGACTTTTGTTACGCGGGTGATTTGGCAAAGGTCGTTGTCAGGGCCGCCGATGGCGTCGGTCGCGGCACCTATCATTTTTCCTCGGGCAAGGACGTCGCGATCAAGGAGCTCTACGACGCAGTCGTGCGGGCAATGAAGATCAATGACTATCCGGAGCCCGAGGTTAAGCCGCTTGGTCCGGATGATGCCGCTTCCATCCTTCTGGACCCCGAACGCACGTTCAAGGACTTCGGCGCAGTTGAGTTCACTTCGCTCGATGAGATCGCCCGTCTGTCGGTTGAGCGCTGGCAGAGGGAGGGCGTCGTCGGTGGCTACACACACCTGAAGGAAGCGCGTGCGGAAATCCGCACCTGATCGGATCAAGTTCGATGCGCATCATTATCACCGGCGGGGCGGGGTGCCTCGGCTCGAACCTTATTGAGCACTGGTTGCCGCAAGGTCACGAAATTCTTGTCATCGACAATTTCGCGACCGGCAAGCGTGAGGTCGTGCCCGCGCTTCCCGGCCTAAATCTCGTCGAAGGTTCGATTGCCGATCGTGATCTGGTGGCGAAGGCCTTTGCCGACTTTGCCCCAACTCACCTGGTACATTCGGCCGCTTCCTATAAGGATCCGGCAAACTGGCGCGAGGATATCGCGACGAACGTTGAGGGGACCGCGAATCTCATTGAATTCGCGCGGACCGCGGGTATTCGCCGGGTCATAAATTTCCAGACCGTCTTGTGCTACGGGCGCCCCGAGAGCACGCCTATTGCCGTCGAGCATCCGCTGCGGCCGTTCACGAGCTATGGCATTTCAAAGGTCGCCGGCGAGCAATATCTGGCCATGAGCGGTCTGCCTTTCGTTTCCCTGCGCCTTGCGAACGTCGCCGGCCCGCGCCTCGCAATCGGTCCGATCCCGACCTTCTACAAGCGACTGAAGGCGGGACAGGCATGCTTCTGCACGGCGGCCTACCGGGATTTCCTCGATATGTCCGATTTCGTCGCCGCAGTAGACATTGCGATGGCCGAGGGCGCGCCGACCGGCATCTTCAACGTATCCAGCGGAGCGGGACATTCCATCAAGGACGTATACGATCTGGTCCGATCGCATCTTCAGTTGCCGGCCGACCCGGATGTCAAGGTGGTGCCTGTCGGAGAAGATGATGTTCCCTCCGTGGTGCCGGATCCTACCAGGACGCAAGAGATCCTCGGCTGGAAAGCAAGGGTTTCGTTTCAAGAGACAATTCGGCGGCAGCTCTCGTGGTACGACGCCCACGGAGTGACGGACGTCTACAGTCACCTGGCTGCACCTAAGGGGTGAAGATGAGTTCTTTCAATGGAGCTACCGTCCTTGTCGTTGGCGGAGCTGGATTCGTCGGATCAAATCTCGTCAAGAAGCTGCTGGAGCAGGCACCGGCTCGGGTCGTCATAGTCGACAACCTGTTGTCGGCCGACGTTTCAAATGTACCGGACGATCCACGGGTCGAATTCATTCGGAACTCCATCACGGACGACGCAGTGCTTGCGGCGTTGCCGGGAAACCTGGACTACGTCTTTCATCTCGCCTGCTATCACGGCAATCAGTCCTCGATCGCCGATCCGCTTGCGGATCACGCGAACAATACGCTCACGAGCCTGAAGCTCTTTGAAAGGCTCAAGAGCATTGGTTCGCTACGGAAGGTTGTGTACGCCGCCGCAGGCTGTGCCGTGGCCGAGAAGACCTTCCAAGGGGCCGAGGCGACGCGAGAGGATGCGCCGGTTTCTCTGTTTCACGACAGTCCGTACTCGATTTCGAAGTTAATCGGCGAGATGTACGGCAACTACTACTTTGCGCGATATAAGCTGCCGTTCGTGAAGGCGCGCTTTCAGAACGTTTACGGTCCCGGCGAAATCCTTGGCGCCGGCCGCTGGCGCGGAACGGTGCATACCGTATGGAGAAACGTTACGCCGACTTTCATATGGAGAGCGCTGCACGGCGAAGCCTTGCCGGTTGAGAACGGCGGGATCGCATCTCGTGACTTCATCTATGTGGAAGACATGGCGAGAGGATTAATGGCGTGCGCGCTTTTGGGCGAGCCCGGCGAAATTTACAATCTCGCCTCTGGCGTCGAAACCAGCATTCTTGAACTAGCGACCCGCGTGAATTCCATCGTCGGCAATGTGACGCCGATTGCGCTGACGCCGGCGCGGGATTGGGACAGGTCGGGGCAGCGCTTCGGCGATCCGGCCAAGGCGCGTGAGAAACTCGGCTTCGTCGCGACCGTGTCTCACGAGGATGGTCTTCGGAAAACCATCGATTGGACGCGCGCAAATCGCGAGCGCATCGTCGGCTGCATGCGAGATCACGTTGCGCAGCTGCCCGATGTCGCAAGGTATTCCTGAATGCTGAAGATTCTCACGGTTGTCGGCGCCCGTCCGCAATTTATCAAGGCGGCGGCTGTCAGTCGTGCGATCCGCGAGACCAACGGACTCACGGAAGTGATGGTGCATACCGGTCAGCATTTCGACCCGAACATGTCCGACGTGTTCTTCGAGGAGCTGGATATTCCAAAGCCGCAATATCATCTCGATATCCATGGCGGTGGTCACGCCGACATGACGGGACGTATGCTGATTGCGATAGAGCCTATCCTGCTCACGGAAAAGCCCGACTGGGTTGTCGTCTATGGTGACACCAATTCGACTTTGGCCGGCTCGCTCGCGGCGTCGAAGTTGCACATTCCGGTCGCGCACGTCGAAGCGGGGCTTCGTTCGTTCAATCGCCGGATGCCAGAGGAAATCAATCGGCTGGTAACCGACCATCTTGCCACGTTGAATTTCTGTCCGACGGCCGCAGCCGTTGCCAACCTCGCCGCCGAGGGCGTAACCAAAGGCGTACATCACGTCGGCGACGTGATGTACGATGCAACCTTGTTCGTGACGGACAAGGCCGAGGAAAGTTCGACCATACTCACCAGCCTCGGGCTGGTCCCGAAGACATATTCACTTGCTACGATTCATCGCGCTGAAAACACCGACGACCGGGAGCAGCTTCTGGCCGTCGTGCGGTTTCTGCAGGATCAGTCGCAGAAATACCCTGTTGTTCTACCGCTGCACCCGCGCACCCGGCAGGCTGCTTTGCGTATGGGAGTTGCTCTCGACGGCTTGAAGATTATTGATCCAGTCGGCTACTTCGATATGGCCAAGCTTCTGCACAACGCAGTTGAAGTCTATACGGACTCGGGAGGCGTCCAGAAGGAGGCCTATTTCCATCGCGTGCCCTGCACCACACTGCGTGACGAAACCGAGTGGACGGAAACGATTGCACACGGCTGGAATCGGCTCTGGATGCAACCGGCGCAGGCCATTCGGCGCGAGATAGAGGAATACGGGACCGGTCGCGCAGCTTACAATGTCACGCGTTTGTTGAGTTCTGGCGGCTTGCCTTAGGTTGATCGAAGCGTAATTGCCGAGTACTGAAGCTTCGTAGCCTCTGTGCTCGATTCAGTTCAGGACGACCTGCTGCAAGCTTGCATTTTGCAGGCGCTCGCCTGCCGCAGTCGTCGACGTTGCCGTCTGGTCGAACGCTGACCGCGGCGTAATGTACCAGAGCAGGAACAGCAGCCCGGTGCCGTTCGTCAGCAAGGCTGTCGAAAGCGGTACATTGAGGAGAACCTGGGGGAGCAACCCCGCGGAGAGCAGCACGAATTGCGCGGGCAAGCCGGACGACAGGCGATTGCCGAGGGCAATGATCAGGCCGCAGCCCAGCGCGGATACCGGGGCGAGCACGAGGCCGACCGAAGCGACTCCTTCGGTGGCGAACAGCGAAGCGTTGAAGGCGCCGAGATCGTAGGCCTTGGCCATGACGGCCCATATCGGCTCGTCATAGGCGCATGCAACCACGAGCTTCAACGCGTTGATCTGGCAGAAATGGGTCAGCGGGTGCGCCGAGAAGTAGTTGTTGTAGACTTCAAGGGCGAGCGACGGGATCGCGACCATCCTGGTGTTGACGGTGCCGAAATAAACCAGTGCGGGCTTGAGCGGCAGCACCTCGGCTTTGACCAGGAAGAACAGGATAGTGCCGATCAGGATAGGCAGGAAAAACGACAGGATCGTCGTGACCCTGGCCTCAGCCAGCTTGCAGATCAGCGCGAGAAACAGCAGCCAGACCGGAGCAAACAGCGCCATCTTGGTCAGCATGATCGGGTAGAACATTAGCATCAGAAGCAGAGCGGCCCCTGCCTGCCAGATCCGCTTGCTGGCGACGAAGCAGGCGAAGGCGAACGGCAACAGGGCGTTCGAGACGATCCAGACCGCATATCGCAAGACGCCGGGCAACGCGAGCTCCGCGCGATATTTGTAGATCTCGGCGAGATCGACCAGCTTGAGGTTGTAGAGAGACCCGATGCCGATGATTGCGGCCGAGGCAATCAGGATGACGGAAGGCATCATGTGAAAGGCGCGCGCCGGCATGACGACAGCCTGCCGTACCGGCGCGGTGATGAACAGCACGGGGGCGAGGAATGCGAGCGCCGAAAGCACGATCGAGGCGAGCGCCAGGCGATGATCGTAATCGAGCACCGAAAATTCGATCAGCCAGAGATACCCCAGGACCATGATGTAGAAATAGAAGCCGACGAGATAGCCAAAGCTGAAGCGACTGATTGCGAACAGGATGACGACGGGACTGAACGCCAACACGTTGACGATTGCGGATGCCAGGTGTGACTTGTCGAAGGCGATGACACCCGGGAAGGAATCGGTGATCGTGATGCAGTACAGCGAGATGCAGCAAACCACGACGTGGGCATAGGCAAGCAGGGCAAGCTTTGCCTGGCGCCATCCGAAACCAGGCTCCAGCTGAATAGCGCGATCGTTCATTCTCACCTACCGCCGTATCGGCTGTGCGTTTGGACCGTCTCGTGGATAGTCATCGTATTCGGCAGACTGACCCGCGATCGCCAACCGATGCCGCCTTTTGAGCCAGGGGCATGGCACGACGCCGATAAGACGACAAGAACAATGCCGGTCCTTCATCCTATTATTCCTGGTTAATAACGCAAATGCCGCTTGTTGCTCCGCGGGGTAGGGGAGCAGATGTCCCCGATCGGATCGCCGTTATCCGGCGAGGCTTGTCGCAAGGACCTTTGCCACGCTCACAAAGGCCAAGCGCGCCGAGGCCGCGCGAAATCGTGGTGCCGCGGCCGCGCCGCCTGACCGGTGCATGGCCTTGCCTTACCCCGAGTTTTCTGGGTAATGGACGTTATCGCGCGGCTCGCAAGGCCGCTTGTTCCCTCGGCTCTTCGGCCGGCTGCAATGGCCGGCCACGAGACAAGACAGGGCCTGTTGCATGATCAGATTTGGCCTGCTCGGGTGCGGGCGTATCGCCAAGCGTCACTCGGATCTCCTGGGTGGCAATCACATCGAGGGAGCGAGCCTGGTCGCGGTCTGCGATCCGATCCGCGCGCGCGCCGATGCGGTTGCCGGGAAGTTCGGCGTTGCGGCCCATTACGACATGGATGAATTCCTGGCGCGGAAGGACATCGATGCCGTCGCCGTGCTGACGCCGAGCGGGCTGCATCCCGCGCATGTGATCGCCTGCGCCAAGGCCGGCAAGCACATCGTGGTTGAGAAGCCCATGGCGCTGCGGCTGCAGGACGCCGACGACATGATCCGGGCCTGCGACCAGGCCGGCGTCAAGATGTTCATCGTCAAGCAGAACCGCTTCAACGTGCCGGTGGTCAAGGCGCGCGAGGCGCTCGACGCCGGCCGCTTCGGCAAACTCATCCTGGGGACGGTCCGGGTGCGCTGGTGCCGCGACCAGGCCTATTACGACCAGGACGATTGGCGCGGCACCTGGGCCTATGACGGCGGCGTGCTGACCAATCAGGCGAGCCACCATGTCGACATGCTGGAGTGGTTCTTCGGCGACGTGGTGAGCGTGCATGCGCGCGCGGCAACGGCACTGGCCAATATCGAAACCGAGGATACGGCCGTCGCAACGCTGAAGTTCCGCAACGGCGCGCTCGGGATCATCGAGGCGACCACCGCGGCGCGCCCGACCGATCTCGAGGGCTCGCTCTCGATCCTGGGCGAAAAGGGCACGGTCGAGATTTCGGGCTTCGCGGTCAACCAGATCCGGCACTGGCGCTTTGTCGACGAGCTGCCGTCGGACAAGGACGTCGTGGAGAAGTTCTCGGTCAACCCGCCCAACGTCTACGGCTTCGGCCATCAGGCCTATTATCACCATGTGGTCGATTGCCTGGTGAACCAGCGCGCCGCGCTGGTCGACGGGCTCGAGGGCCGCAAGAGCCTGGAGCTGATCTCGGCCCTCTACGAGTCGATCGAGACCGGCGAGGAAGTCGCACTGCGCTTCACGCCACGGCTGAGCCGGCTGGGCGTCGTTTCGTGAACCGGCCGGAGGTGCATCAGGCCAGCGTGCGCGATGTCGCGTTCGGCGAACGCGTCAAGATCGTCGAGCCGTGCAACCTCTATGGCTGCAAGCTCGGCGACGACTGCTTCGTCGGCCCCTTCACGGAAATCCAGAAGGGCGTGATCGTCGGGGCGCGCACCCGCGTGCAGTCGCATGCCTTCGTCTGCGAGCTCGTTACCATCGGCGAGGATTGTTTCGTCGGCCACGGCGTGATGTTCGTCAACGACACGTTCTCCACCGGCGGCCCGGCGCGTGGACGCAAGGAGCTGTGGCGCGAGACGGTGATCGGCAACCGGGTGTCGATCGGCTCCAATGCGACGATCATGCCGGTCAGGATCGTCGACGACGTCGTCATCGGCGCCGGATCGGTGGTGACCAAGGACATCACGATATCAGGCACCTATGCCGGCAATCCGGCGCGCCGGCTGCTGACGAGCCAATAGGGCAATAGGGGAATATCGATGGCGGTGCCGTATGCCGACCTGCAACTGCAATACCAGTCCATCAAGGGCGAGATCGACGCTGCGATCGCCGGCGTGATCCGCGACAACGCCTTCATTCGCGGCGGCTATGTCGACGCCTTCGAGCGAGAATTTGCGGCGGCGGCCCAGGTCGCTCATTGCGTGTCCTGCGCCAACGGCACCGACGCGCTTTACCTCGCCATGCGGGCGCTGAAGGTGAAGCCGGGCGACGAGGTGATCACGACGGCGCATTCCTGGATCTCGACCGCGGCGATGATCACCCATTCCGGTGCCACCGTCGTATTCTGCGACACCGACGAGGCGACGTTCACGATCGATCCGGCGGCCATCGAGGCCGCGATCACGCCGCGCACGGTCGGGATCATCCCGGTGCACCTGTACGGCCAGCCCGCGGATATGGACGCGATCATGGCGATCGCGCAGAAGCACAGGCTGTGGGTGATCGAGGATTGCGCCCAGGCCCATCTGGCGCGCTACAAGGGCCGCATGGTCGGCACCTTCGGCGCGGCCGCGACCTATTCATTCTATCCCGGCAAGAATCTCGGCGCGATGGGCGATGCCGGCGCGGTCGTCACCAGCGACGCGGCGCTCGCCGAGCAGATGGCCATGCTGGCGCGCCATGGTGGACTGGTGAAGCACCAGCACCACATCGAAGGCATCAACAGCCGGCTCGACGGCATGCAGGCGGCGATCCTCTCCGCCAAGCTGCCGCACCTTGCCGCCTGGACCGAGGCCCGGCAGGCCGCGGCCGAGGTCTATGATGCCGGCCTCAACCAGATCGAGGATGTCGTGGTGCCCGAGGTCGCGCCGGCACGCAGCCACGTCTATCACCTCTACACGATCAGGCATCCGCGCCGCGACGCGCTCGCCGCCCATCTCAACGCCAACGGTGTGCAGACCGCCATCAACTATCCCACCGCGCTGCCGTTGCTGCCGGCCTATGCGCGGTTCGAGCATCGGCCGGAGCAGTTCCCCAACGCGCATCGCGATCAGGGCCGGATTCTCTCGCTGCCGATGTTCGCCGAGATCACGCGCCAGCAGCAGGACGAGGTGATCGAGCTGATCCGGAAGTTCTGATCGCGATCGCGGCCTCGCGCCTGACGCTGTGGTCTTCAGCTCCCGAGCAGCAGGGGCCTCAGGAACAGCTCCAGATTGGAGCCTGAGAACAGGTAGCCCTTCAGCCCGGCCGCACGTGCCGCCTCGAGATCCGTCGGTTGATCGCCGACCAGAAAGCTGCGTTCGACGTCGACCGGAAAGCGTTCCAGCAGATCATTGATCATGCCCGGCGACGGTTTGCGCCGGTGGCTGACCTGCCGATATCGTTCAACCGTCCCTTCAGGATGGAACGGGCAGTATTCGAAGGCGTCGATATGCGCGCCGATCCTGCCGAGCTCATCGGCCATCCACTCGTGAAGCTGCCGGACGTGCGTCTCCTCGTAGAGACCCCTTGCGACGCCCGACTGGTTGGTCACGACGAACGCAAAATACCCCATGTCGTTGACCGCCTTGACCGCCTCGCGCGCGCCGTCGATCCAGAGCAGCCTGTGGCTTTCGAAGAGGTAACCGATGTCCTGGTTCAGGACGCCGTCCCGATCGAAGAAGACCGCTGGTCTTCGCGGCTGATCTCCGGAAGCGCTGCTCATGAGGTGATGATCCGTTCGTCTCCACGAGGCATGAACTAGCTCATTAGTTCACAATGCCGCGCACGACAAATGCGGACTGACCACGCCCGGGCGAGTCGCGAGAACTATCGCTCGTCCGCAATCACCTTGCCGTCGTTCGGCAGCGAGCCGGTGCCGACGAGTTCGACGGTGCCCCCCAGCTTGGTGACCGCACGCAGCGTCGCTGCAACTTCGCTCAACAGGGTATCCGGCGCCGAGGCACATTCGGCTCTCAACGTCATCGCGTCGGCCTCGCCGGCGCGCGTGACGACGAGGCGCAGCCGTCCAAGCTCGGGATGGCGCTTGCCGATCTCCGCGATCTGCTCGGGGCGCACGAACATCCCCTTCACCTTGGTGGTTTGGTCGGCGCGGCCCATCCAGCCCTTGATGCGCATGTTGGTGCGCCCGCACCGGCTCGCGCCGGGCAGGGCAGCGGTCAGGTCGCCGAGCGCGAGGCGTATCCAGGGATGGTGCGGATCGAGCGAGGTCACCACGATCTCGCCGACGTCACCCGGCGCAACGGGATCGCCGGTGCCGGGCTTGACGATCTCCAGGATCAGGTCCTCGTTGACCGTCATTCCCTCGCGCGCCGCCGTCTCGAACGCGATCAGGCCGAGATCGGCGGTGCCGAAGGCCTGGTAGGCCTCGACGCCGCGCGACTTCATCTCCTCCTGCAGCGATTTCGGAAATGCCGCGCCTGAGACCAGCGCGCGCTTGATCGACGATACGTCACGGCCGGCGGTGGCGGCCGCGTCGAGCAGGATCTTCAGGAAGTCCGGGGTGCCGCTATAGCCGACCGGGCGATAGGCCTCGATCAGCTCGAATTGCTGCTCGGTATTGCCGGGGCCCGCCGGGATCACCGCACAGCCGAGCGCCCGCGCGGAAGCATCGAAGATGAAGCCGCCGGGGGTGAGGTGATAGCTGAAGGTGTTCAGCACCACATCCCTCTCGCGAAAGCCCGCCGCGAACAGCGCCCGGGCGCCGCGCCAGGGGTCCGCCTGGCGGCCCTCGGGCTCGAAGATCGGTCCGGGCGAGGTGAACAGCCGGGCGAACGAGCCGGGCGTGTCGGCCACGAAGCCGCCGAACGGCGGGGCGGCCTTGTGCAGGGCCGGCAGTTCCGACTTGCGCAGCACCGGCAGTCCCGCCAGCGCCTCCCGGCTGGTGATGGAGGCGGGATCGGTGCCCCTCAACAGGTTGGCATAGGCGGGCGCCGCCATCGCCTTGCGCAGCACCTCGGGCAGTCGGGCGAACAACGCGGCCTCGCGCTCGGCCGGATCGCGCGTTTCAAGGGCGTCGTAATGGTCGGTCATGGCAGGTCCTTGAGAGGATGTGCGCGGGTTGCGTGCCGGTCTGCCCGTGCTATCAGACGGTGACCGCTGACATTGGGACGGTTCCAGGGAGCACGATGGCTGAGGCAGAGAGCGTTGCGGCGGACGGGGCCGCCGACGTCGTCGCGAGGCTGAAGCGCCGCATCATTGGCGAGGCCCTGCCGCTGTGGTCGACCGCAGGCTGGGACAGCACCGCCGGCGGCTTTGTCGACCGGCTGCATCAGGACGGGACAGCGGACCGCGCCGCCCCGCGCCGGATCATGGTGCAGGCGCGCCAGATCTATTGCTACGCCAAGGCGGCCCAGCTCGGCTGGTATCCGGAAGGACGCGCGGTCGCGCTGAAAGGGCTGGACTACCTGCTGGCCAAGGCCAAGGCGCCGGACGGCCGGCCCGGCTTCGTCTACAGCCTGACCGCGGAGGGCGGCGTGCACGATCCGCTGCGCGACACCTACGGCCACGCCTTCGTGCTGCTCGCGCTCGCGACCGTCTACAGCCTCGACCAGGACTCCCAGATCCGCGCCGAGATCGACGCGCTGCTGTCGTTCCTCGACACCCAGCTGCGCTCGCCCCATGGCGGCTTCCACGAGGGCCTGCCGCCCTCGATGCCGCGCCGGCAGAACCCGCAGATGCATCTGTTCGAGGCGATGATCGCCTGCTTCGACGCGACCCACGACTTGTCGTTCCAGAACCGCGCCGGCGATTTCTTCGCGCTGTTCCTCGCCAACCTCTACGACAAGCAGACGCGCACTCTCGGCGAATATTTCGAGGAGGACTGGTCGAAGATCCCGCCGGTCAGCGTCGAGCCCGGGCACCTCGCGGAATGGGTCTGGCTGCTGAAGGGATTCGAGCGCATCACCGGCTGCCCGACCGGGCGCCCGCGCGGCGAGCTGCTGGCATCGGCGCTGCGCTATCGCGACGCGGCCACCGGCTGCCTGGTCGACGAGGGCGACGCCGAGGGCAACATTCGCCGCCACACACGGCGGCTGTGGCCGCAGAGCGAGCTGGCGAAGGCGTGGATCGCGCAAGCCGAGTCGGGCGAAGCCGGCGCGGCGGACGAGGCGCGCGCTGCGCTGGTGCTGCTCGAGCGGCACTATCTCGGCCATCCCGTGACCGGCGGCTGGTACGATCAGTTCGACCGCGACGGCAATTCGCTGGTCGCCACGATCCCGGCGTCGTCGTTCTATCATGTGCTTTGCGCGGTCACTGAAGCCGAGCAGGTGCTCGGATAGGACCGCCTTCCTGGTCTGACGCGTTTTCTGCACACGCAACTCCGCCCGAAAACGCTCGATATCCTCACAGCCAGCGCTTGCGCCGCTTGAAGCTCTTCAGGTTCTTGAAGCTCTTGCGCTGGTCGCCGGCGCCGCCGAGGTAGAATTCCTTGACGTCCTCATTGTCGCGCAGCTCGTCGGCGGAGCCGTCGAGCACCACCTTGCCCTGTTCCATGATGTAGCCATGGCTCGCGACCGAGAGCGCGGCGCGCGCATTCTGCTCGACCAGGAGGATCGTGACGCCGAGGTCGCGGTTGATCTCCTTGATGATCGCGAACACTTCCTTGACGAGCAGCGGCGACAGCCCCATCGACGGCTCGTCCATCAGGATCATCTTCGGACGGGCCATCAGCGCGCGGCCGATCGCGAGCATCTGCTGCTCGCCGCCGGAGAGATAGCCGGCGAGGCCGGTGCGCTCCTTCAGGCGCGGGAAATACTTGAACACCATGTCGATGTCATCAGAGACCTCGCCGTCGCGCCGGGTGAAGGCGCCGAGCTGCAGGTTCTCCAGCGACGTCATGTCGGCGACGATGCGGCGGCCTTCCATCACCTGGAAGATGCCGCGGCGGACGATCTTGTCCGGATCGATGCCGTTGATGCGCTGGCCCTCGAACAGGATCTCGCCGCGGGTGACCTCGCCGTCCTCGGTCTTGAGCAGGCCGGAGATCGCCTTCAGCGTGGTCGACTTGCCGGCGCCGTTGGCGCCGAGCAGCGCCACGATCGCGCCCTTCGGCACCTCGAGGCTGAGGCCGCGCAGCACCAGGATGACGTCGTCATAGACGACCTCAATGTTGTTGATGCTGAGCAGCGGCGGCGGCGGGACGGCCGTCGGCCCCGGGCGGGTGGCTTCGAGGGTTTCGTTCATGGTCTCGATCACTCTCCACTGTCGTCACCCGCGTTTCGTGCGCAACTGCGCACTCGAGCGGGTGACCCAGGATTCCAGAGGCGCCGGCGATCAATCGAGAGGCCGCAGCGTACTGGATCCCCCGCTTTCGCGGGGGATGACGATTGTTGTCGAGGCTGCGCTGGGTGGCAGCCCCACGACCTCACCAGCCAAACCATTCGGGTTTGCGCGGCAGTTCGACGGTCTTCACCTTCTCGAGCTTGATCGTGCCTTTGGCCATCAGGTCGTTGATGTCGCCATCGGTCGCGCCCGAGATCTTCGAGCGATACAGGTCGACCTTCGTGGTCGGGCGGTGATCCTTTTCGGTCCAGGTCGAGGGATTGCAGACGCCGTCCATGCCGGCCGGCACCCAATCCTTCTTCTGGTAGAAGCCCTTGGCGACGTTCTCGCCGGTGGCGCCGCCGTTCTTGGCGGCCCAGTCGAGCGCTTCCTTCAGATAGAGCGCGCTGCAGACCGCGGCGATGTAGTGCACCGGCCGATAGACCTTGCCGGACGGGTCGGACATCTTGGAGATTTCCATCACCGTCTTCATGCCGGGCGCGTTGCCGCCCCAGCTCACCGCCGTGCGGAGCGGGAAGATCACGCCGTCGGCTGCATCGCCGGCGGTCTTCGCCGCGTTCTCGTCCATGCCCCAGACATTGCCGAGGAACTGGACGTCGACGCCGGCGGTCTTGCAGGCCTTCAGCACCGAGATGTTCGAGGCCGCCGTGTTGCCGAGATAGGCATAATTTGCGCCCGAGCTTTTCAGGCTGAGACACTGCGCCGAGTAGTCGCCGGGGGACAGCGCGAACACCAGCGGCGGCAGCACCTCGAAGCCGAGCTCGGTCGCCAGCGCTTCACCGGCCGCCTTCGGCGCGTTCGGATACGGATGGTTGGCGCCCATGTGGACGAATTTCGGCTTGCCGGGCTTGCCCTTGGCCTTCCAGTCCTCCGCGGCCCAAGTCAGCATCGCGCGCATCGAATCCGAATAGCTCGGGCCGTAGAAGAAATTGTACGGCGCGGGCTTGGCCTTGCCGCTGGTGCCTTCCGGATCGGTCAGCGCGGCGGCGTAGGAGCCGGAGATGTCCGGGATCTTGTCCTGCGCCAGGAAGCCGGTGAGGGCCTCGGTATCCGCCGTGCCCCAGCCCATGATCGCCGCGACCTTGCCGTCGGGCGCCGACCATTTCTTGTACAGCGCGATGGCGCGCGGCACCTGGTAGCCATAGTCGTTGCTGTCGACATTGAGCTGCTTGCCGCCGATGCCGCCGTTCTTGTTGACCCAGGCGAAGGTGTCCGCGACGCCCTGGCCATAGGGGGTGCCGACGTCGGACGTGCCGCCCGAGAGGTCCTGCAGATGGCCGATGGCGATCTGCGCCTGCGCGGTGGCGGCCGCGCTGCTGATCAGCAGCGCAAGGGAGACCGAGCTCAAAAGGGATCTAATCGTCATTTTTTCTTTCCTCCTGCTTATTCGTTGAACCGAATTTTGAGTTGCGTTCCGTGCCTTGCGTCAATGCGAGAACGGGTAGAGCTTCCAGTAGGCCTTGATCTGCCGCCAGCGATGCGCGAGCCCGTCGGGCTCGAACATCAAGAAGCCGATGATGATCAGGCCGATCGCGATCTCGCGCAGGAAGGTAATGTTGTTGTTGAGCTGCAGCGCCTTGTCGATGGCGCCGCCCTTCAGCCAGGCGCTCAGCCATTCCATCGATTCCGGCAGCAGCACCACGAAGGCCGTGCCCATCAGCGTGCCCATCACCGAGCCCGTGCCGCCGATGATGACCATGGCGAGGAACAGCACCGAGCGCTCGATGCCGAAGCCTTCCTGCGAGACCACGAGCTGATAATGCGCGTAGAGCGCGCCGGCGATGCCGGCAAAGAAGGCGGCAAGCCCGAACGACAGCGTCCGGTACTTGGTGAGGTTGATGCCCATGATCTCGGCCGAGAGATAGTGATCGCGGATCGCGACCAGCGCGCGGCCGTCGCGAGTGCGCATCAGATTGGTGACCAGGAGATAACTGATCACCATGTAGGCGAGCACGACGTAGAAGTACTGCCGGTCGCCGCGCAGGGTGTAGCCGAAGATCGAGAACGGGTTGGCGCTGGCCGGCACCGAGCCGCCCGAGAACCATTCGGCGCGCGAGAAGAAGTCGAGCAGGATGTACTGCGCCGCCAGCGTCGCGATCACGAGATAGAGCCCCTTCAGCCGCGCCGCCGGCACGCCGAAGATCAGGCCGACCAGTGCCGTGACGACGCCGGCGAGGGGGATGGCAAAGAACACCGGGATCGGCGCATTGTTGGAGATGTAGGCCGAGGTGAACGCGCCGAACAGGAAGAACGCGGCGTGGCCGATCGATATCTGGCCGGTGAAGCCGACCAGGACGTTGAGGCCGAGGGCCGCGATCGCGAAGATGCCGATTTGGATCGCGATCGAGAGCAGGTAGTTGGACAGTAGCATCGGCGCGAAGCAGGCCAGCACAATGCCGAGGATCGCGAAATTGCGGCTGGTTGCGGTCGGGAAGATCGTGGTGTCGGCCGCGTAGCTGGTGCGGAAATCGCCCGAGGGGATGAGTGTGCTTGTCGCCATTGATCAGACCCGCTCAATATCTTTGGTGCCGAACAGGCCGTACGGTTTGATCATCAGGATGATGATCAGGACGTAGAACGGCGCGATCTCGTAGAGATTGCCCCAGTGCAGATACTGGCTGTCGACATACTGGGCGACATTTTCCAACAGCCCGATGATGATGCCGCCGAGCACGGCGCCGCCGACCGAGTCGAGCCCGCCCAGGATCGCGGCCGGAAACACCTTGATGCCGTAGGCGGAGAGGCCGGACGACACGCCGTTGACCACGGCGACCACGACGCCGGCGACCGCCGAGACGGTGGCCGAGATCGCCCACGCCATCGCGAACACGTTCTTGACGGAAATGCCGAGCGACTGCGCGACCTGCTGGTTGAAGGCGGTGGCGCGCATCGCCAGGCCGTATTTCGAGGCGCGGAAGAACCAGGCCATGCCGACCATCATGGCGAGCGAGACCACGAGGCTCATGACATAGACGGTCTGGATCTGCAGCCCGAACAGGCTGACCGACTGGCTCTGGAACACGCGCGGGAACGGCTGCGGGTTGACGCCGAAGATCCACTTCAGCGCGGCCTGGAACACCGTCGACAGGCCGATCGTCACCATGATCACGGAGATGATCGGCTCGCCGATCATCGGACGCAGGATCACGACCTGGATCGCGATGCCGAAGATGAACATGAAGACCAGCGTGATCGGCATGCCGACCCAGAACGGCACTTGATACTTCGTCAGCAGCGCCCAGCACACCCAGGCGCCGACCAGCAGCAATTCGCCCTGCGCGAAGTTCACGACCTGCGTCGCCTTGTAGATCAGCACGAACGACATCGCGACCACGCCGTAAAGCGTGCCGACCACGAGGCCGTTGACGATCAGCTGGATCAGGAACTGGGTGTTCATGGGGTGCGGTCGCTCCGAACTGCGGCGCCAGCACCCTCTCCCCTTGTGGGAGAGGGTGGCTTCGCAAAGCGAAGCCGGGTGAGGAGTTGTCTCCGCATCGCGATCGTGGAGAGGGTACCCCTCACCCAAGCGAGTTCGTGTCGACTGGCGGTGTAGCCCTCTCCCACAAGGGGAGAGGGCACATTCATGAGCACCGCGCTCCGGTCGCGCAAGACAGTCATTCCGCGGCCTCCGCGAGCACGGCGCGGGCGAGGTCGACGACCTCGAGCGTGGTGCGGACGCGCTGCGTCGAGCCGTCCTGGAAGCGGATCACGGTGTCGACGGGGATGCGGGCCTTGCCGCGGTAGATCGCATCGATGATGTCGGCGTATTTCTCGTTGATGACGCCGCGGCGGACTTTTCTGGTCCGGGTCAGCTCGCCGTCATCGGCATCGAGCTCCTTGTAGAGCAGCAGGAAGCGCGAGATGCGTTGCGCAGGCGGCAGGGTAGCGTTGACCGTTTCGACCTCTTTCTTGAGCAGCGCATAGACCTCGGGCCGCGAGGACAGGTCGGTGTAGGTCGTGAACGAGATCCGGTTCTTCTCCGCCCATTTCGAGATGATCGAGTAGCGGATGCAGATCATCGCGGCGAGTGCGTCGCGGCCGGCGCCGAGCACCACCGCTTCGGCGACATAGGGCGAGAACTTCAGCTTGTTCTCGATATATTGCGGCGAGAAGCGCTCGCCGCGCGAGGTCTCGGCGAGATCCTTGATGCGGTCGATCACGACAAGCTGCCGGTTGTCGTTGTAGTAGCCGGCATCGCCCGAATGCATCCAGCCGTCCTTGATGTCGGCGACCGAGGCTTCGGGGTTCTTGTAATAGCCGTGGAACATGTTGGGATGCCGGACCACGATCTCGCCGACGCCGTTGACGTCGGCATTGTCGATGCGGATCTCGATGTCATCGGCCATCGGCACGCCGGTGGTGTCGGGATCGACCTTGCCTTCGGGATGCAGCGTATAGGCGCCGAGCAGCTCGGTCTGGCCGTACAGAGTGCGCAGCGGCACGCCCATCGCCTGGAAGAACTTGAAGGTGTCCGGCCCGAGCGCCGCGCCACCGGTCGCCGCCGAGCGCAGCCGCGTGAAGCCGAGCCGGTCGCGCAGCGCGCGGAACAGGAGCTGGTCGGCGAAAACAGAACGCTTGCCCTCGGCAAGCGCCGCCAGCCCGGTCTTCATGCCGAGGTCATAGAGCCGCTGCTTGAACGGCGAGGCGTCCATCACCCCGGCGCGGACGTCGGCCGCGATCGATTCCCAGACCCGCGGCGCGAACAGCACGAAGGTCGGCGCGATCTCGCGGAAGTCGTGCATCATGGTGTCGGGCTCTTCGACGAAGTTGACCTTCATCCGGGAGAGCAGCCCTTTGCCCAGCGCGTAGATCTGTTCCATGATCCAGGGTAGCGGCAGCACCGAAACATATTCGTCGGCCGGCCCCTTCGGATCGAAGGCGAGATAGGTCGCGCAGTGCCGCAGCACGCGCCCGGCCGAGAGCATCGCGAGCTTCGGATTGGCCGTCGTGCCCGAGGTCGTGCAGAGGATCGCGACGTCCTCGCCCTTCGTGGCGTCGACCAGCCGCTCGTAGAGCCCAGGCTCGCGCGCGGCGCGATTGCGGCCCAGCGCAACGAGCTTGCTCGCCTCCATCAATCGCGGATCGTCGTATTTGCGCATGCCGCGCGGGTCGGAATAGACGATGTGCTTGAGGCGGGGCACGCGATCGGCCAGGCCGAGCAGCTTGTCGACCTGTTCCTCGTCCTCGGCGAAGACCAGTTTGGCCTCGCCATAGGTCAGGAGATAGGCAGCCTCCTCGTCCAGCACGTCGCGGTAAAGACCGAGGCTCATCGCGCCAATCGCGTGGGCCGCGATCTCGGCGGCGACCCAGTCCGGCCGGTTGTCGCCGATGATGCCGATCACGTCGCCGCGGCCAAGCCCGAGCTCGACCATGCCGAGCGCGAAATCATGGGTGCGGGTCTGGTAGTCGTTCCAGGTGAATTCGCGCCACAGCCCGAAATCCTTCTCGCGCAGCGCGATCTCTTGGCCGTGCTCCTTCGCGTTCAGGCGCAGCATCTTGGGAAAGGTGTCGGCCCGCGCGGCGCGACCGGCATAGTCCATCATGCCGCGCTCTCCTGCACCGCCGGCTTGTCGTCGGGGTCGACCAGCACTTCGTCTTCCTCGCCGAGATAGGCGCGCTTGACATGGGGATCGGCGAGCACGGTGGCCGGATCGCCCTCGGCGATCTTGCGGCCGAAATCGAGCACCATGACGCGGTGGGAGATGTCCATCACGACGCCCATGTCGTGCTCGATCATCATCACCGTCATGCCGAACTCTTCGTTGAGATCGACGATGTAGCGCGCCATGTCTTCCTTCTCTTCGAAGTTCATGCCGGCCATCGGCTCGTCGAGCAGGATCAGTTGCGGCTCGAGCGCCATCGCGCGGGCGAGCTCGACGCGCTTGCGCAAGCCGTATGGCAGGGTGCCGGCGGTGGCCTTGCGAACCGACTGCAGGTCGAGGAAGTCGATGATCTCCTCGACCTTGCGACGGTGCTCCAGCTCCTCGCGGCGCGCGCCGGTCAGCCAGTACAGCGATCCCGTGATGAAGTTGTTCTTCAGGAGGTGATGGCGGCCGACCATGATGTTGTCGAGCACGCTCATGTGGTGGAACAGCGCGAGATTCTGGAAGGTCCGGCCGATGCCGAGCCGGGGCCGCGCGTTCGGGTTGAGGCCGGTAATGTCCTGGCCGCGATAGAACAGCTGGCCTTCGGTCGGCCGGTAGCGGCCGGAGATACAGTTGACGATCGAGGTTTTGCCGGCGCCGTTCGGGCCGATGATGGAGAACAGCTCGCCCTCGTTGACGCCGAAGCTCACTTCGGTCAGCGCGCGGACGCCGCCAAAGCGCAATGAGACTCCGCGCACCTCGAGACTATTAGCCACCCTGTTCCCTCCAGATACGGGCGCTTAGGCGCGCTCTTTATCTTCGCTTCGATCCTGCTTCGATCTTGCACTTCGATCTTACATGGGCCACCGAAGGGAGACCATCCGACTAATGATGCCGGCGTTCGGGAGATCGCTCGCCCCGATCGCCTGCGTCATGCGCGGTAACGCCGCACCCTGCCTGCAAGCCCGTCTCTCACGTCGTCCGCCTTCAGCGATCCATCGAGGAGCTGCGCGACGTTACGCGAGGTGGCTCTGAATACGAGAAAGCGATAGGTTGAATTGTCATGTGCCCGACATTTGGTCAGGAATTTTCGCTGGCATTCCAGGCCCCGGGTCCCTGGCTTCGCGCACGGCGTTGCTGCGGTGCAATATCTTTGCAGTATCTTGGGGTGGGATGCCGTCGCTAGAATGATTGCTGCTGATTACCTGAGGCGCATCGCGGCCTGGTCGCGCGAACTGAGCGAGCAAGAAATCGAAATCGCGCGCGCCGGCATTTCCGAGAAATCCTACCGCGCCAACGAATTCATCTTCATGCGCGGCGACAATTTCCAGTACTGGACCGGCATCGTCACCGGGCTGGCGCGCATGGGCATCGTCTCGCGCGGCGGCAAGGCGGCGAGTTTCGCGGGCCTCACCGCAGGCGCGTGGTTCGGCGAGGGGACCGTGCTCAAGAATGAGCCCCGGCGCTACGATGTGGTCGCGCTGCGCGACACGCGACTGGCGATGATGGATCGCCGGACCTTCGTCTGGCTGTTCGAGAACAGCGTCGGCTTCAACCGATTCCTGGTCGGCTCGCTCAATGAGCGGCTCGGCCAGTTCATCGCGCTGCTCGAATATGGCCGCACGCTGGACGCCACGGCGCGGCTGGCGCGCTCGATCGCCTCGCTGTTCAATCCGATTCTCTATCCCGACCTGACGCTGCACCTCGAGATCACCCAGGAGGAGATCGGGGCGCTGTCGGGAATCTCCCGGCAGAATGCCAACCAGTGCCTGAAGCGGCTCGAGCGGGAAGGGCTGTTGCGGCTCGAATATGGCGGGGTGACCATCCTCAACCTCGACCGGCTGCGCCACTATGGCGAGTGACGGGTTCCGGGCGCATTGAGCCGTTTTCGCAGGCCTAAAGTCCTGATTTCAAACGATTAAGCCATTAGACTTGGGGCAGGCTGGATGCTACAGACCGGCCTCGTCGGGATCGCGCGGTTTTCGCGCTCTCTGGAGATGACATGGCGGTTAAGGATTCGGCGGCTCAGGACTCAAAGCGGCGCGTTGCGCTGATCACCGGCGTTACCGGGCAGGACGGCGCGTATCTCGCCGAATATCTGCTCGGTCTCGGCTATACCGTGCACGGGATCAAGCGGCGGTCGTCCTCGTTCAACACCGCGCGCGTCGACCATCTCTACCAGGACCCGCATGCCGGCAACGTGCCGTTCCTGATGCACTACGGCGACATGACGGATTCGACCAATCTGATCCGGCTGGTGCAGCAGATCCGGCCGACCGAGATCTATAACCTCGCCGCCCAGAGCCACGTCCAGGTCAGTTTCGAGAGTCCGGAATACACCGCCAACGCCGACGCGATCGGCGTGCTGCGGCTGCTGGAGGCGATTCGCATCCTCGGCATGGAAAAGGAAACGCGGTTCTACCAGGCCTCGACCTCGGAGCTTTACGGGCTCGTGCAAGAGGTGCCGCAGAAGGAGACCACGCCATTCTACCCGCGCTCGCCCTATGGCGTCGCCAAGCTCTACGGCTACTGGATCACGGTGAACTACCGTGAGGCCTACGGCATGTTCGCCAGCAACGGCATCCTGTTCAACCATGAGAGCCCGATCCGCGGCGAGACCTTCGTGACGCGCAAGATCACCCGCGCCGTCGCCCGAATCGAGGTCGGCCTCGAGAACAAGCTCTATCTGGGCAATCTCGACGCCAAGCGCGACTGGGGCCACGCCCGCGACTATGTCGAGGGCATGCACAGGATCCTGCAGGTGGACGAGCCCGGCGACTTCGTGCTCGCGACCGGCGAGACGCGGTCGGTCCGCGAGTTCGTCGAGCTGGCGTTTGCGGAGGTCGGCCGCAGCATCGAATGGCGCGGCAAGGGCGTCGAGGAGGTCGGTATCGACAAGGCGTCCGGCAACCCCCTGGTACAGATTGATCCGACCTATTTCCGCCCGACCGAGGTCGATCTTCTGATCGGCGACGCCAGCAAGGCGCGCGCCAAGCTCGGCTGGGCGCCGAAGACGCCGTTCGCGCAGCTGGTGAAGGAAATGGTCGCCAGCGATCTCGTCGAGGCCAGGCAGGATGCGGCCAATGGCAAGCACGGCGTTTGAGCTGAAGGGCAAGACGGTCTTCGTTGCCGGCCATCGCGGCATGGTCGGCTCGGCGCTGATGCGCCGGCTGGCGCGCGAGGAGGCCGACCTCCTGACGGTGTCGCGCAGCGAGGTCGACCTGCGCGACCAGGCCGCGGTGAATGCCTGGTTTGCCGCGAAGCGGCCGCAGGCTGTATTCCTCGCTGCCGCCAAGGTCGGCGGCATCGTCGCCAACAACACGCTGCGGGCGGAATTCCTCTACGACAATCTGGCGATCTCGAGCAACGTGATCCAGGCGGCCCACGTCAATGGATGCGAGAAGCTGATGTTCTTCGGCTCGTCCTGCATCTATCCGCGCCTGGCGCCGCAGCCGCTGCGCGAGGATTCGATGCTGACCGGCCCGCTGGAGCCGACCAACGAACCCTATGCCATCGCCAAGATCGCCGGCATCAAGATGGCCGAGGCCTATCGCAGCCAGTACGGCGCCGATTTCATCAGCGTGATGCCGACCAATCTCTACGGTCCCGGCGACAATTATCACCCCGAATACAGCCACGTCGTCGCCGCGCTGATCCGCCGCTTCCACGAGGCCAAGGTTTCGGGCGCCGGCAACGTCGCGGTGTGGGGCACCGGCACGCCGCGCCGCGAATTCCTCTATGTCGACGATCTCGCCGACGCCTGCATCCATCTGATGAAGGCCTATTCCTCGCCCGAACTGGTCAATATCGGCACCGGCGAGGACATCACCATTGCCGAGTTCGCGCGCGTCGTCGCGGCCGCCGTCGGCTATCGCGGCGGGATCAGCTTCGACACGTCGCGCCCGGACGGCACGCCGCGCAAGCTGCTCGACGTCGGCCGGCTGGCCAGGCTCGGCTGGCGCGCCACCACCTCACTCGAGGATGGCATCGCCCTCGCGTACCAGGCCTATCTGCGCGAGACGAAGTGACGCGGTGAACCTCGCACCCTCCGACTGAGAATATCTGTCGGCTTGGCGACGCTGCGCGGCTAGGATGCGCGTGCCCAAGCGTGCCGCAAGAGCCGCCAGTGCGTCGGAGGAGACATCATGAAGGTTCTACGCCGCCAGTTCCTGCAACTTGCAGCTACGGCTGCGCTTCCGCTCACATTTGGAAAAGCGATTGCCGAGGCCTATCCGGCGCGGCCGGTTCGCCTCGTGATCGGCTATACGCCCGGCGGTTCGGCGGACCTGACGGCGCGGCTGATGGGGCAGTGGCTGTCGGAAAAGCTCGGGCAATCCTTCATTGTCGAGAACCGGCCGGGCGGCGGGACCAACATCGCCACGGAGCAGGCGCTGCGCGCGGCGCCCGACGGCTACACGCTGCTGCTGGTCGCGCCGGCAAATGCGATCAATGCGACGCTCTACCAGAAGCTCCCCTTCGACTTCATGCGCGAGATGGAGCCGATCGCGGGCATTATTCGCTTTCCCAACGTCGTGGTGGTGCACCCCTCGCTGCCGATCAAGTCGATTCCCGAATTGATCGCTTATGCAAAGGCCAATCCCGGCAAGCTCAACATGGCGTCCTCAGGCAACGGTTCGACGATCCACATGTCGGGCGAACTGTTCAAGATGCTGACCGGCATCAACATGCAGCACGTGCCCTACCGGGGCGGCGCGCCGGCGCTCACCGATATGCTGTCCGGCGTGATGCAGGTGATGTTCGACAATCTTCCGACCTGCGCCGAGCACGTCAAATCCGGCAAGCTGCGCGGACTTGCGGTCACCAGCACGACCCGTTCGGACGTGCTTCCGGACCTGCCGCCGGTCGCCGACTTCCTGCCGGGTTACGAGGCGAGCGCCTGGTACGGCCTCGCGGCGCCGAAGAACACGCCGCCTGAAATCGTCGACAGGCTCAACAAGGCCGTCAATGAAATCCTCGCCGATCCCAAAGCCAAGGCGCGGTTTACCGAGCTCGGCGCGATCATGCTGCCGGGTTCGGCCGCCGACTTCGGCAAACTGGTGGCCGACGAGACCGAGAAGTGGGGCAAGGTGGTCAGGTTCGCCGGCGCCAAAGTGGACTAAAGCGCGATGAGATTCGGTCAAATCGTCATCGCGCTTTAACTTGTTGTTTAAGCATGGTCTTCCCGGAAAACCGCTTCCCACTTCTCCGGATCATGCTTTAGCTTCGCGCCGTCGCGCGCGGTGGATTTTTTGAAAGCGCCGCCGCCATCGCCGATATCAGCGGCCGCATGAAGAAGGCGTCTTCGGCCGGGTAGATGTCGGTGCGCAGGCCGTGGGATTTGAGCTCGTCCGATACCGCCGGTCCGACGGAAGCGATCGGCGTACCCTCGAACCCCTGGCGCAACCTGTCCTCGCAACCGCGCGCCCGTGCCACCTCGATGAGCCGACGGACCTGACCGAGATTGGTCAACGCGATCGCGTCGATGCGGCCCTGCGCCATCTCCTCGATCGCGGTGACGATGTTGGCGTCGGCGGCCTGCGCATCATAGACATAGGGCAGCACCGTATCGACCTCGGCGCCCTGTGCCTTGATCGCGCCGATCAGGGTGGCATGATCCTTGTCCGGATAGAGCTGCAAGCCGAGCCGATGGCCGGTCAGGTCGAGCTTCGACAGCATCTCCGCGACGCCTTCCGACGTCGGCTTCTCGGTCGTCATTTGCGGTTCCAGGCCGATCTCGCGCAGCGCCCGGCCGGGCTTGGGGCCGCGGGCGAATTTGCGCGCCTTGGCGAGGCCATCGATGAACTCCCGCTCGACGCCGATCCGGCGCACGACCTTCATCAGCCGGCGCAGCCCTTCGCCGGTCATCAGCACGAGATCGTCGAGCGGCCGTTCGATGGCGCGGCGAATCCAGCCCTCGATCGGCGCCGCATCAGGCGCATCGTGGATGGTGAACATCGGGCATTGCAGCACGTCGGCCCCCTGCTCGGCGAGCAGGCGGGAAAACTGCGCCTCCTCGCGCGTCTCGAGGATCAGGATGCGGTAGCCGTTCAGCCGTTCAGCCATGATGGTCCCTAACAAACATTGTCGTCATTTGTTCGATTTGACCCCCGCGCCGGGATTGGCGCAAGGCCGCCTGCGGTGTAGACGAGGGCCGAAAATGACCGTTCCACCAATCTGCTCAAGCTTTGGTCAATTGGCATGCCCGACCATCAGTTCGTTTTGACCCTGTCCTGTCCGGACCGTCCGGGAATCGTCTCGGCAGTCTCGACGTTTCTCGCCCATAACGGCCAGAACATCCTGGACGCCCAGCAGTTCGATGACGTGGAGACCGGCAAGTTCTTCATGCGCGTGGTGTTCACCGCGGCCGACCTCGCGGTCGAACTCGCGGCGCTGCAGACCGGCTTTGCCGCGATCGCCGAACGCTTCGGCATGGAATGGCAGATGCGCGATCGCGCCAGCCGCCGCCGGGTGATGCTATTGGTGTCGAAGTCCGATCACTGCCTGGTCGACATCCTCTACCGCTGGCGCACCGGCGAGCTCGAAATGATCCCGACCGCTGTTGTCTCCAACCATCCGCGCGAGACCTATGGCTCGCTCGATTTCGGCGATATCCCGTTCCATCATCTGCCGGTGACGAAGGAGACCAAGCGGCAGCAGGAAGACGCGGTGTGGAAGCTGGCCCAGGACACCAAGACCGATCTCGTGGTGCTGGCCCGCTACATGCAGATCCTGTCGGACGAGATGTCGGCGCGGCTGTCGGGCCGCTGCATCAACATCCATCATTCCTTCCTGCCGGGCTTCAAGGGCGCCAAGCCCTACCACCAGGCGCATGAGCGCGGCGTCAAGCTGATCGGCGCCACCGCGCATTACGTCACCAGCGATCTCGACGAGGGGCCGATCATCGATCAGGACGTCGAGCGCATCAGCCATCGCGACACGCCTGAGGACCTCGTGCGCAAGGGGCGCGACATCGAGCGCCGGGTGCTGGCGCGCGCGATCCGCTACCATCTTGCCGACCGCGTCATCCTCAACGGGCGCAAGACCGTGGTGTTCGTGGACTGATCCGCGGTTCACTCGGCTGTCGCGCTTTGACGGCTATGGTATAGCCCTGCAACGAGGCGCTGCATGAAACTCATCCACATGAGCGACATCCATCTGACGAGGCCGGGGCGGGCGATCTTTGGTCGCGATCCGCTGCGGAATTTCGATCGCGCGCTCGATCAGGTGCTTGCCGATCATCGCGACGCCGAACTCATGGTGATCACGGGTGATCTTTCCGATCTCGGTGAGCTCGCGGACTATCATTTGCTGCGCGAGCGCCTGAGCGGATTTCCGATCCCGGTGCGGCTTTGCATCGGCAACCACGACCATCGCGCGACGTTTCTCGACGTGTTTCCCGAATGCGCCGACACGGACGGATTCGTACAAGGGGTTCACGACGCTTCCTTCGGCCGCTGCCTGCTGCTCGACACGTACGAGCCGCAGACGGCCGCCGGCAGCTTTTGCCGGACGCGGCAGTCCTGGCTGGAGCGGCAGCTAGCGGAGCATGACGGGCCATTCTTCCTGTTCATGCACCACAATCTATTCCCGACGCATATCGGTCCGCTGGACCGGATCGGGCTGCTCGATGATACCGCGTTCCGGTCGATCGTCGCGAGGCACCGAAGCAAGATCAGGCACATCTTCTTTGGTCACTGCCATTTGGTGCTCAGTGGTTCGGTTGCCGGCGTCCCCACAACCTCGCTGCGTGGAACGAACCACGCCAGCTATCCCGTGTTCGCGGACGTGCTGACCGTTGCCGATCTGCCGGAGGCCTACGGCGTGGCCTTCATGGGCGCTGACTACGTCACCGTGCACATGGTGGAGTTCGGCTACCGCGGCGAAATCCTCAGCGAGGATTCCCTCGACTAGGCTGTCCCCGGGCCCGTCACAACGCGATGAAAGCCCAGCCGTGCAGCCGGATGCTCAATGGACCGCGTCCTGCGCGGTCGAGGCCGGCTTCGCCTCGTCGCCACGCTGGGCCGCAGGCATCAGCCGCTTGCGTTCCCGATCCTGCATGAACTTGTCGTATTCCGGGGTGCCCGGCCGCGGCGGCGCATCCGCCGGCAGGCCGCCGGCCCAGGCTGGAATGGTGTCGGCCATGCCGGCCGAGAGCTTCTGGTTCATGGAACTGCATCCCCCGAGCGCGCCGGCCGCGAGCGTGAGGGCAGTCAGGACAGCGATGGGGCGCGTGACGATTGGCATTGGAAGCAGGATACAGCCCTGGTCTTTATGGATGATGATCTCGGGCGCGACCGTTCGGCTGCAATTGTGCTTGTTTGTTGACATTGCCGCTGCGTTTGTACGATCGTACAAATGAATCGAGCCGGAGCGGCGGCCTTGAATGCGCGAGACCGCTTCTCGCGGAGGCATTGAGTCTTGTGGAGCGATGTTGGTATCATGATACTTGTCTCTGCAGCCAGACCCGATCGCGTCGCGCGCGGCACACGTCCATCGTCCGATTGACAGAGGGCACGGGGAGACGCCTTGTCGCGTTGCGGCTTGGCCGTGCATGCTTGAGTTAAAACAAGGCAAGAGCCGGGACCAAGGCTCGATGCAGAAGAGCGGAAGGGGGAGGGACGTCGATGTTCAATCGTCGCAAAATGTTGCTGTGGGGCGCCGCTTCGGCCCTGCTTCCGGGGTTGTGCGCCAGCATGCCGGCGTGGGCGGACGACGCCGTCAAGATCGGGCTGATCCTGCCGATGACCGGCGGTCAGGCGTCGACCGGCAAGCAGATCGATAACGCCATCAAGCTCTACATGCAGCAGAAGGGCGACACCGTCGCCGGCAAGAAGATCGAGATCATCCTGAAGGACGACGCCGCGGTGCCGGACAACACCAAGCGGCTTGCGCAGGAGCTGATCGTCAACGACAAGGTCAATTTCATCGCCGGCTTCGGCGTGACGCCCGCGGCGCTCGCCGCGGCGCCGCTGGCGACGCAGGCCAAGATCCCGGAAGTCGTGATGGCGGCCGGCACCTCCATCATCACCGAGCGTTCGCCCTACATCGTGCGTACCAGCTTCACGCTGGCGCAGTCCTCCACCATCATCGGCGACTGGGCGGTGAAGAACGGCATCAAGAAGGTCGCGACGCTGACCTCCGACTATGCGCCAGGCAACGATGCGCTGACCTTCTTCAAGCAGCACTTCACCGCCGGCGGCGGCGAGATCGTCGAAGAGGTCAAGGTCCCGCTCGCCAATCCGGACTTCGCGCCGTTCCTGCAGCGCATGAAGGATTCCAAGCCCGACGCGATGTTCGTATTCGTGCCGGCCGGGCAGGGCGGCAACTTCATGAAGCAATATGCCGAGCGCGGGCTCGACAAGAGCGGCATCAGGGTGATCGGACCCGGCGACGTCATGGATGACGATCTGCTCAACAATATGGGCGATGCCGCGCTCGGCGCGGTGACGGCGCATCTCTATTCGGCCGCGCATCCGTCCGCGATGAACAAGGACTTCGTCGCCGCCTACAAGAAGGCGTTCGGCAACCGCCCGGGCTTCATGGCGGTCAGCGGCTATGACGGCATCCATCTGATCTACGAGGCGCTGAAGAAGACCAATGGTGCGACCGACGGCGACAAGCTGATCGAGGCGATGAAGGGCATGAAGTGGGAGAGCCCGCGCGGCCCGATCTCGATCGATCCGGAGACCCGCGACATCGTGCAGAACATCTATATCCGCAAGGTCGAGAAGGTCGACGGCGAGCTCTACAATGTCGAGTTCGCGACCTTCGAGGCCGTCAAGGATTCCGGCAAGACCAAGAAGTGACGCGCGAAAGCGCGTCATTCCGAGGCGCGCAATAGCGCGAACCTCAGATGCGCGATTGCGCATCGGGGGATCTCGAAATAATTGAAGAAGATTCCGGGTTCGGCGCAAGCGCTGCCCCGGAATGACGAGTCACCATCAGGTTTGCCGTCACTCCATGGCCTCTATCCTCACCAACCTGTTCGACGGCGTCGCTTACGGCATGCTGTTGTTCGTGCTCGCCTGCGGGCTTGCGGTGACGCTCGGGCTGATGAATTTCGTCAACCTCGCGCATGGCGCCTTCGCGATGGCCGGCGGCTATATCTGCGCCGTGCTGGTGAATAATTCCGGCTGGCCGTTCTTCGCAGGCCTGCCGCTCGCCTTTGTCGGCAGCGCCGTGATCGGCATTGCGCTGGAGCGCACGCTGTACCGCCATCTCTATAGCCGCAGCCATCTCGATCAGGTGCTGTTCTCGATCGGTCTGGTGTTCATGTCGGTCGCGGCGGTCGACTACATCATGGGATCGTCGCGGGTGTTCATCAAATTGCCGGCGGCGCTGGAGGGCCAGATCGACCTGTTCGGCGTCGGCATCGGCCGCTACCGGCTGATGATCGTCGTGATCTGCGGCTTGCTCACGCTGGCGCTGCAGTTGATCCTCGCCAAGACCCGGTTCGGCAGCCGGCTGCGCGCCGCAGTCGACGATCCGCGCGCGGCGATCGGGCTCGGCATCAACGTGCCGCAGGTGTTCGCCTTCACCTTTGCGTTCGGCTGCGGCCTCGCCGGCCTCGGCGGCGCGTTGAGCGCGGAGATCCTCGGGCTCGATCCGTATTTCCCGCTGAAATTCATGATCTACTTCCTGATCGTCGTCACCGTCGGCGGCTCTTCCTCGATCACCGGACCGTTCCTGGCGTCGCTTTTGCTCGGCATCGCCGACGTCGCCGGCAAGTATTACGTGCCCAAGCTCGGTCCGTTCGTGATCTACACCGTCATGATCGTGATCCTGCTCTGGCGTCCCAACGGCCTGTTCGGCCGTACCGCGGCGCGGTGAGGCGGGCATGACGGCGCTATCAGACGTTTCCACTCACGCGATGGCCAGCGCGCGCTGGCGGATCAGCGAGGTCGCCTTCTGGGCGCTGGCGCTCGCCTGCGCCTTCCTGTTCCCGTCGCGCTATTTGATCATGACCGACATCGTACGGCTCGGTTTGTTCGCGCTGTCGCTCGACCTGATCCTCGGCTACGCCGGCATCGTTTCGCTCGGCCACGCGGCCTTCTTCGGCGTCGGCGCCTATTCGGCCGGCTTGCTGGCGCTGCACGGCATCATCAACGAGCCCGTCATCGCGCTGGTTGCCGCCGGTCTGGTTGCGGCGCTGCTCGGTTTCCTGACCAGCTTCCTCGTCATCCGCGGCGTCGACCTGACACGGCTGATGGTGACGCTCGGCATCGCGTTGCTGCTGGAAGCGCTCGCCGAGCGCTTCTCCAACATCACCGGCGGCACTGACGGCCTGCAGGGCATCGAGATGCAGCCGATCCTCGGGCTGTTCACCTTCGACATGTTCGGCAAGACCGGGTTCTTCTACTCGCTGATCGTGCTGTTCATCCTGTTCCTGCTCGCCCGCCGCGTGGTGCATTCGCCGTTCGGCCTGTCGCTGCGCGCGATCAGGAACAATCCGCTGCGCGCGGCCGCGATCGGCGTGCCGGTCAACCGCCGCCTGTTCGCGGTCTATACGCTCGCCGCCTTCTATGCCGGGATCGCCGGCGCGCTGTTCACCCAGACCACGGCACTCGCCTCGCTCGACGTGTTCTCCTTCGAGCGCTCCGCCGACCTGATGCTGGTGCTGGTGATCGGCGGCACCGGCTATCTCTATGGCGGGCTGATCGGGGCCGTCGTGTTCAAGATGCTGCAGGAGCTGTTTCAGAGCATCACCCCGCAATACTGGCTGTTCTGGATCGGCCTCGTGCTGGTCGTGATCGTGCTGGTCGGCCGCGCGCGCATCCATCGCTGGGTGCTGTTCGTGCCGAACCTGATCATCCGCCAGTTCGCCGGCCGCAAGGCCGCCGTCGCCGTGCCGGAGAGCGACGCGTCATGACGATCGCGCTGGAAACACGAGGCCTCGAAAAATCCTTCGGCGCCCTTCGCGTCACCCGCGATCTTTCGCTGAAGGTGATGCAGGGCGCCCGCCACGCGCTGATCGGGCCGAACGGCGCGGGCAAGACCACCGTGATCAATCAGCTGACCGGCGTGCTGACGCCGAACAGCGGGCGCATCCTGCTCGAAGGCAGCGACATCACCGGTCTGTCCGTGCACAAGCGGGTGCTGCGCGGGTTGTCGCGCACCTTCCAGATCAACCAGCTCTATCCCGACCTGACCCCGCTCGAAACCATCGGGCTTGCGGTCTCCGAACGGTTGGGCCGCGGCGGCGACTGGTGGCGACGGATGGGGACCCGGAGCGACGTCAATGCCGAGATCGCCGATATCCTGTCGCGCTTCCATCTGCTCGACGTGATGACGGAGTTCACCTCGACCTTGCCCTATGGCAAGCAGCGCCTGCTCGAGATCGCGGTCGCGATCGCCGCGAAGCCGCGGGTGCTGCTGCTCGACGAGCCCGCGGCCGGCGTGCCCGAGAGCGAGCGCCACGATATCCTGGCGGCGGTCGCGGCACTGCCGCGCGACGTCACGGTGCTCCTGATCGAGCACGACATGGACCTCGTATTCTCCTTCGCCGACCGCATCTCGGTGCTGGTCAATGGCGGCCTGCTCACCGAGGGCGCGCCCGACGAGGTCGCGCGCGATCCGCAGGTGAGGGCGGTCTATCTCGGCGAGGCGGCCGATGCCTGATCTTCTTTCCATCCAGGGCCTGCGTGCCGGATACGGCGAGGCGGTGGTGCTGCCCGATATGTCGCTGGCGCTTGCGGAGGGCCAGGTGCTCGCGCTGCTCGGCCGCAACGGCACCGGCAAGACCACGCTGATCAATTCGATTGTCGGCATCGTCAGGCGCCTCAGTGGCAGCGTCGCGCTCGCAGGCCACGACATCACGGCGATGCGGCCCGACCAGCGCGCCCGCGCCGGGATCGGCTGGGTACCGCAGGAGCGCAACATCTTCCGCTCGCTGACGGTGGAGGAGAACATGACCGCGGTGGCGCAGCCCGGGCCGTGGACGGTCGAGCGGGTCTACGAGATGTTTCCGCGGCTGCAGGAGCGGCGCCGCAATTTCGGCAACCAGCTGTCCGGTGGCGAGCAGCAGATGCTGGCGATCGGCCGCGCGCTGACCCTGAATCCGAAAGTGCTGCTGCTCGACGAGCCGACCGAAGGCCTCGCGCCGATCATCGTTGAGGAATTGTTAAAAGCGATCGGAACCATCACGCGCTCGGGCGGCATCTGCTCGATCATCGTCGAGCAGAACGCGCAAAAGATTCTGGGGCTTGCCGACCGCGTTGTGATATTGGAACGCGGCACGATCGTGCATGATGCCGCAAGCAGCGCGCTGAAGGCCGATCCCTCCGTCCTCGAGCGCCACCTCGGCGTCTCCGGGGCCAAGGCACATTAGAAGGCACATTAGAAGGCACACTGGAAACGTCCGGGAGTTGACCATGCAGCGAACCAAGCCTCCGTTCCGCGCCGACGAGGTCGGCAGTCTGTTGCGGCCGCCGAAGATCAAGGAGGCGCGCGCCAGATTGGAGAAGGGCGAGATCTCGGCCGACGAGCTGCGCAAGGTCGAGGACATGGAAATCGAGAAGGTCGTGCACAAGCAGGCCTCGGTCGGCCTGAAGCTTGCGACCGACGGCGAGTTCCGCCGCTCCTGGTGGCACTTCGATTTCCTCAGCCACCTGACCGGCTGTGAGCTGTTCCATCCCGACATGGGCATCCAGTTCGCCGGCGTGCAGACCCGGCACGACGCCATCAGGGTGATCGGCAAGCTGGATTTCTCCGATCATCACCCGATGCTCGATCACTTCCGCTTCCTGAAGAAGTACGCCGACCAGGCGCATGTCACGCCGAAGATGACGATCCCCTCGCCGGCGGTGCTGCATTTCCGCGGCGGCCGCAAGCTGATCTCGAAGGAAGTCTATCCGGACCTCGAGGAATTCTATCAGGATCTCGGCAAGACCTACCGCAAGGCGGTCAAGGCGTTCTACGATGCCGGCTGCCGCTATTTGCAATTCGACGACACGGTGTGGGCCTATCTGTGCTCGCAGGAGGAATTGCAGAAGTCGCGCGACCGCGGCGACAATCCGGACGGTTTGCAGGAGATCTACGCCCGCGTCATCAACTATGCGATCGCCGACCGTCCGTCCGACATGGTGATCACGACCCATGTCTGCCGCGGCAATTTCCGCTCGACCTGGATCTCCTCCGGCGGCTACGAGCCGGTCGCCGAGACCCTGCTCGCCGGCACGAATTACGACGGCTACTTCCTCGAATATGATTCCGACCGCGCCGGCGGCTTCGAGCCGCTGCGCTTCCTGCCCAAGGGCAACAAGGTCGTGGTGGTCGGCGTCATCACCTCGAAGTTCGGCGAGCTCGAGAAGAAGGACGACATCAAGCGGCGGCTGGAGGAGGCATCCAGATTTGCCCCGATCGAGCAGCTCGCGGTGTCGCCGCAATGCGGCTTTGCCTCGACCGAGGAAGGCAACATCCTCTCCGAGGAAGAGCAGTGGGCCAAGCTGCGGCTCGCGGTCGAGGTCGCGAACGAGGTGTGGGGGAAGTGACGCGCTAGCGTCATTCCGGGATGGTGCGCGAGCACCAGGCCCGGAATCTCGAGATTCCCCGGGGCACAATTGCGCCCCTGAGGTTCGACGCTGCGCGTCGCCCCGGAGTGACGCTGTCCCGTCGCACCATCATTGCTCCGCCAGGTAGACCTCGCCGAGCAGCGACGAGTTCGACCACGGCACCTGCTTGCCCTTGGTCGCGGCGACGACCTCGGCGCGGACCCGCGTCAGCATCTGCTGCACCTCGAGGCCGGGCGTGCCGACATGGCGCGACAGCGCCGCCGAGAACGGGCTGTTGGCGCCTTCGCCGTCGAGCGCGACCTGGCCCGGCGCGGTCGCAAACGCGATCAGCGTGCCGGCGCCGAGCGTCGAGCCCGATCCGAGCGAGGCGGGCGCGGCAAGGCCGGAGCCCGCTTCGATGCCGCGGCTTGGACCCGCGGAGGCCTGCTGCGGCGCCATCGGATTGTTACGGCAGGCATCGAGGATCAGGATGTTGGTGCGGATCTGGTCGTCGAGCCCGGCCATGATGGTGTCCATGTCGACCATCGCGTCGGTGGCGCGGCTGCCTGCCTTGAACTCGATATCGACCGGCACGAGATAGTTGCGGCCGTCGACCTGCACGCCGTGACCGGCATAGTAGACCACGGCGATCTGCGACCGCGCCGCCTCGCGCAGGAAATCGTTGATTGTCTTCTGCATCGTGCTGCGATCGAGATCGAGCCCCTCGGAGACGGTGAAGCCGATGTCGCGCAGGCTCCTGGCGATGGCGCGCGCATCGTTGGGCGGATTGGGCAGCGCCTTGACATGCGCATAGGCGCCGTTGCCGATCACCAGCGCGACGCGCCGGCCGGTTGCTGCCGCCCGGACCGGCGCGGCGGGCGGGGCCGGTGCCGTGACGGAAGCGGCCGGTGGCGCGGCCGGGCTGCTCTCGGCGGCCGGCGCCGCCGCGGTCTTGCGCGGTGCCGCGTCGGCCTCCTTGAGCAGTGCGAGTCGCACTTTCGCGGTGGCCTGGTTGGCCTTGCTACCGGCATCGGACGCCACGCCTTCGAGCACCGAGGCGTAATCTTCCTTGGCATGCGCAGCATCACCCTTCGCTTCGTAGCTGAGGCCGCGCTGGGTATAGGCCGAGATCAGCACGCTGCCGGGCGGCGTCATGATGTTGACGGGCGCTTTGGCCTTGGCGAGCCGGATTGCCTCCGACGTGTCCGCAATCGCGCGCTCGATCTCGCCCTTGGCGCGCCAGATCACCGCGCGGCTGATCAGCGGCTGCGGCAGCGACGGGTCGATCCTGACCGCCTCGTTGATGTCGGCGAGCGCGCCGTCGAGATCGCCGAGCGCCCGCTTCGACGCGCCGCGGTTCTGATAGGAGAAGGCTGACTTCGGACCGGCCTTGATCGCAGCGTCATAGTCGGCGATCGCCTTGGCGTAGTCGCCCTTGCTGCGATAGGCGTTGCCGCGGTTGTGGAAGATGATGCCGCTCGGCGGCCCCATGCGCAGCGCATCGTTGAAGTCGGCGATCGCGATGTCGTACTCGCCCTTGTCGAAATAGGCCGAGCCCCGGAGATTGTAGATAGCGGTGCTGGGCTTGAGGCGCAGCGCCTCGGTGGCGTCGGATATCACCTGGGCGTAGTTGCCCTTCTTGTTCCAGCCGACCGCGCGCCAGAAATAGATGGTCGCGAGCCTCTCGCCGGAAAACACCTTCAGCGCGATGATCTTGCTGCAGGCGTCGATCATCTGGTCGGCCGGCGTGGTCTCGGTCGTGCAGAGCGGGCCGAGCTGGGAGCGCGCCTGGGCCAAACAGGGCGCCGACCAGAGCAGAGCGGCCAGGAGGGCGGGGATCAGGAGCAAGCGGCGCATCGGTCATCCGGGGGTAAAGCCGTCATGGCGATCGACGACGGCAGGGCGGTCCAAGAGACGGTCCAGGGGGGCGGTCCTGACTGTTTGGTGATCGGGCAGCAGAGGGGGGTTCAACTGGTGGGAAAATGGTGATAACACGCTGTCAGTCATCATTTCTGCCCACTTCCGTCCCACTCGCCGCTGCCCACCCCAGGCGCCATGAAGAACGACGAAATCCTCAGCCAGATCACGGATTTCTGCCGCCGCTCCGACATGGCGGAGACGACGTTCGGCCGCCGTGCCGTCAACGACGGCAAGCTGGTGTACCGGCTGCGCGAGGGCAAGCGCATCACCATCGATACGCTCGACCGCATCAACGCCTTCATCGCGACCTCGACGCCGGGCGGCGTGGCGCCGCCGCGTGGCCTCGTGGTGCCGCCGGAAAAGCGCGATCCACGGGGCAATTTCCGGTTCTTCGAGAACCGCCAGCGTTACCTGCTGTTCGTCCACACCTGCAGCGAGAAGCGAGTGATCGCCGACCGGGTCGCGCTGGAACTGGCGGCCATCCACCCGCGGCCGCCGGCGCTGCGGGTGTTCGATGCCGGAATGGGCGACGGCACGGTGCTGGCGCGGGTCCTGCGCGCCATGCATGGCCGCTTCCCACATATGCCGTTCTATGTCGCCGGCAAGGAACTGAGCCTCGAGGACGTCCGCCTCACCCTCGACAAGGTCCCTGACCGCCTGTTCGAGCATCCGGCCAGCGTCTTCGTGTTCACCAACATGTATTACGCCGAGGCGCCCTGGCTGACGCCGAAGAACTCCGCGGCGGCCGCCAGCATGATCTGGCACGAGGTGCCGCTCCGCGGGGCGTCCTCGGGTGAGTTCGAGGCCCAGATCGCCGAACTCGGTCCATTCCTGGAGCAGAACTGGCGGGCCAATCTCAGCCCCGGCAATGCGATGCCGATCTATGAGCGGCCGGTGGCGCTGGTCCTGTACCGCGACGATCACCGGTTCCTGCTCGATTCCATCATTCCGCGGGCCGGCCGCACCGAAGCCAATTTCGATCTTGTGATCGCCTCGCAACCGTACCGTGCCAAATCCTCGGTGAACTTCCGCGCCAAGCGGATCATCGCGCCGCTGGCCCGCGCGCTGCGCGGCGGCGGGCGGCTGATAGGAATCCACTCCCACGGCGGCGACCCCGGACTTGAAATCATTCAAGCGGTCTGGCCCGGAGAAAATCCTTTCGCCGTCAGCCGTCATGAGATACTGCGCGCGGTGAAATACGAACTGGGCTCCGCCGGACGCGAGCTGAACTTCAACGCCTACGCCGATAACCGTTCGATCTTCCGATATGATATGGAAGCGCTGCCCAATGAGGTAACCGGCTCGATCGGAACCTCGACGGCCTTTGCTGCGTGGAATGCGGCGGTGTATGTCGCGCAGATCGAAGATGAGCGGTTGACCGAAACGACCGAAAACGGACGAGCTCTCGAAGCCACACGCGAAGTTCTCCGCAAACACAACGGGCTGTGGTTCTACGACGAATCCTACGTCATCTCGCGGCGACGAGACTGACATGCCGGGGACATATTCACCAACCAACGTCGGACTTCGACTTAACAAGGGGTTTGCTTGATGCGCGCGTCTTACCTGTTCACCAGCGAGTCGGTCTCGGAAGGCCATCCGGACAAGGTCTGTGATCGTATCTCGGATGAGATCGTCGATCTGTTCTATCGCGAGGGACCGAAAGCGGGCATCGACCCGTGGCAGATCCGCGCGGCGTGCGAGACGCTCGCGACCACCAACAAGGTGGTGATCGCCGGCGAAACGCGCGGCCCGAGCTCGGTCACCAACGACCACATCGAGAGCGTGGTTCGCTCTGCAATCAAGGACATCGGTTACGAGCAGGACGGCTTCCACTGGAAGAACTGCGACATCGAGATCCTGCTGCATCCGCAGTCGGCCGACATCGCGCAGGGCGTCGACGCGCTGCAGCCGGGCGAGGTCAAGGAAGAGGGTGCCGGCGACCAGGGCATCATGTTCGGTTACGCCACCAACGAGACGCCGGACCTGATGCCGGCGCCGATCTTCTACGCCCACAAGATCCTGCGGCTGATCTCCGAAGCGCGCCACTCCGGCCGCGAGAAGGTGCTGGGCCCGGACTCCAAGAGCCAGGTGACCGTGCAGTACGAGAACGGCAAGCCGGTCGGCGTCCGCGAGATCGTGGTCTCGCATCAGCATCTGGTCGAGGACCTGTCGTCCAAGCAGATCCGCGACATCGTCGAGCCCTATGTCCGCGAGGCGCTGCCGAAGGAGTGGATCAGCGACAAGACGATCTGGCACATCAATCCGACCGGCAAGTTCTTCATCGGTGGTCCCGACGGCGACTCCGGCCTGACCGGCCGCAAGATCATCGTCGACACCTATGGCGGCGCGGCTCCGCACGGCGGCGGCGCGTTCTCCGGCAAGGATCCGACCAAGGTCGACCGCTCGGCCGCCTATGCCGCGCGCTATGTCGCCAAGAACATCGTCGCGGCCGGTCTCGCGGACCGCTGCACGCTGCAACTCGCCTATGCGATCGGCGTGGCGCGTCCGCTGTCGATCTACATCGACACCCACGGCACCGGTAAGGTGTCGGAGGATCAGCTCGAGAAGGCGGCGGCCAAGGCGATGGATCTGACGCCGCGCGGCATCCGCAGCCATCTCGATCTCAACCGCCCGATCTACGCGCGCACCTCGGCCTACGGTCATTTCGGCCGCACGCCCGACAATGAGGGTGGCTTCTCCTGGGAGAAGACCGATCTCGTCGAGCAGCTGAAGCGCGCGCTCTGATACTTGCGTCATTCCGGGGCGCTCGCGAGAGCGAGCGAACCCGGAATCCCTAATCATCATCTCGAGATTCCGGGTTTGCCTCTTCGAGGCGACCCGGAACGACCCGTTCAACAACAGGACGCTCAAATGAACGCCCCCACGAAGCCCGGCTTCACCGACTACATCGTCAAGGACATTGCGCTCGCCGATTTCGGCCGCAAGGAGATCTCGCTGGCCGAGACCGAGATGCCCGGCCTGATGGCCACCCGCGAGGAGTATGGCCCCAAGCAGCCGCTGAAGGGCGCGCGCATCGCGGGCTCGCTGCACATGACGATCCAGACCGCGGTGCTGATCGAGACGCTGGCCGCGCTCGGCGCCGACATCCGCTGGGTCTCCTGCAACATCTACTCGACCCAGGATCACGCCGCCGCCGCGATCGCCGCCGCCGGCATTCCGGTGTTCGCCGTCAAGGGCGAGACGCTGACCGAGTACTGGGACTACACCGCGAAGCTGTTCGACTGGCACGGCGGCGGCACGCCGAACATGATCCTCGATGACGGCGGCGACGCCACCATGCTGGTGCATGCCGGCTACCGCGCCGAGCAGGGCGACACCGCCTTCCTCGACAAGCCGGGCTCCGAGGAAGAGGAGATCTTCTACGCGCTGGTCAAGCGCCTCCTGAAGGAGAAGCCGAAGGGCTGGTTCGCCGAGATCGCCAAGAACATCAAGGGCGTCTCGGAAGAGACCACCACGGGCGTGCATCGCCTCTACGAGATGGCCAACAAGGGCACGCTCCTGTTCCCGGCGATCAACGTCAACGACAGCGTCACCAAGTCGAAGTTCGACAACCTCTATGGCTGCCGCGAATCGCTGGTCGACGGTATCCGCCGTGGCACCGACGTGATGCTGTCGGGCAAGGTCGCGATGGTCGCCGGCTTCGGCGACGTCGGCAAGGGCTCGGCCGCCTCGCTGCGCCAGGCCGGCTGCCGCGTCATGGTCTCCGAGGTCGATCCGATCTGCGCGCTGCAGGCGGCGATGGAAGGCTATGAGGTCGTGACCATGGAAGACGCGGCGCCGCGCGCCGACATCTTCGTCACCGCCACTGGCAACAAGGACATCATCACCATCGAGCACATGCGCGCGATGAAGGATCGCGCCATCGTCTGCAACATCGGTCACTTCGACAACGAGATCCAGATCGCTTCGCTGCGCAATCTGAAGTGGACCAACATCAAGCCGCAGGTCGACGAGATCGAATTCCCCGACAAGCACCGCATCATCATGCTGTCGGAAGGCCGGCTGGTGAACCTCGGCAATGCGATGGGCCATCCGTCCTTCGTGATGTCGGCCTCCTTCACCAACCAGACGCTGGCGCAGATCGAGCTGTTCGCCAACAACAAGGACAGCAAGTACGCCAAGAAGGTCTACGTGCTGCCGAAGACGCTGGACGAGAAGGTCGCCCGCCTGCACCTCGCCAAGATCGGCGTCAAGCTGACCGAGCTGCGCAAGGACCAGGCCGACTATATCGGCGTCAAGCAGGAAGGTCCGTACAAGTCGGATCACTACCGCTACTGATCCGCGGTCATCGCGAGCGATGAAGTGAAGAGCCCCGGCAAGGTCCGGGGCTTTTTGCTGGGCTGACTTGCAGGCGCCTCTCCATTCGTCAGGGCGACACCGATTGTGCGGCGCGGCCTGCATCTACAAGCCGTCGTCCCGGCGAAGGCCGGGACCCATACGCCGCGGCGGATGTTGTCGGCGGGACTCGTCATTCCAGCATCGCACAACAATGAACTTCGGTGGTTATGGGTCCCGGCCTTCGCCGGGACGACGATGAGGATGGTTCTGGGTTCATGATGTCAGCCAAGCTCTCGGTGTAATCACCCGCGCATGCGCATGAGAGAGCGGCTGAACACTCTGATCACTTCACCGCAATATCGACACCCCGCGCCGTGCCGTGCCCCAGCTGCCGCGAGATATCGCCCGCGTAGCCCCGCAACGCGACGGCGATCGCACTGTCCCAGCTGGCGTCGAAGGTGCCTTCCGGCCCTATCGCGGTGATGACGAGCGCAACGTGGCCGGCGTGATCGAACACCGGCGCGGCGAAGGCGTTGACGCCGGGCAGCGGATCGCCGATCGCCCGTGCCAGCCCGCGGCTGCGGACCTCGGCGAGGATCTCGGCTGTCTTCGCGTCCGCCGGCGGACGTTTCGGATTGTAGCCGACGCCGAGGCGATCGAGGCCGCTCTCGAGCGCGGTCCTGATCGCGTTCGGCGGCATGAAGGCGGCGAAGGCGCGGCCGGTCGCGGTCTCGAGCAGCGCCACCACCGATCCGACGCGCATCGCGATATGCACCGGATGGCTCGGCTCCTCGAGCCGTACCACGGTCGCGCCGTGGGTGCCCCAGACCGACAGCGACACCGCGTGATTGATGCTGTCGGCGAGCGCTGCGATCCGCGGCGTTGCGATCCGCACCGCGGACTGCCGGCGCAGGCTGATCAGGCCGAGCTCGAGCGCCAGCGCCCCGATCTCGTAGCGGCCGGTGGTCTCGTCCTGCTCGATCAGGCCGATGCGGGAAAAGCTGACGAGATAGGGATGCGCCTTGGCCGGCGGCATGCCGGCTTCGCGCGCGAGATCGCGCAGCATCATCGGTTCGCCGCTGCGGGCCAGCGCGCGGAGCAATTCTCCGCCGACCTCGATCGACTGTATGCCGCGGCTCTCTCTCGTCATGTGGCCCTGTTGGCGTTCCGGATTCGCAATTAGCAGGAAACCTTGCCGTCCGCGAGACACGAGGCAGCAGGATCAATCTGGCGCGTCATATCCGCCTCTATCACCGTCACCCTGAGGAGCGCGCATCTCGCGTGCGTCTCGAAGGGTCGACGGCCCCACTGGTGGCCGTGCATCCTTCGAGGCTCGCTCCGCTCGCGCCTCAGGATGACGGGTTTGACCTGCCCCTCTGCTCCGCCGCCTCACCCGCAATGTGCTTGCCTGCGATGTAGCCGAAGGTCAGCGCGGGCCCGAGCGTGATGCCGGCGCCGGGATAGTTGCCGCCCATGATGCTCGCCATGTCGTTGCCGGCGGCATAGAGGCCGGCGATCGGCTGGCCGTCGGCGTCGAGCGCGCGGGCATTGGCGTCGGTCCTTATGCCGGCATAGGTGCCGAGATCGCCGACCACCATCTTGATGGCGTAGAACGGCCCGTGCTGGATTGGCGCGATGCAGGGGTTGGGCCCGTGCAGCGCATCGCCCTGGTAGCGGTTATAGGCGCGCGAGCCCTTGCCGAAGGCGGGATCGCGGCCCTCCGCCGCGGTGCTGTTGAACTCCGCGACGGTCGCCTCGAGCGCCTTGGCGTCGATGCCGGCCTGCGCGGCGAGCTCCGTCAGCGTCGCGCCGCGCTTGAGATAGCCGGTCTTCAGATGATGGCCGAGCGGCATCGGGCGCGGCGGCACGCAGCCGAGGCCGTATTTGCGCAGCGTCTCGTGATCGCAGATCAGATGCGCCGCGATCTCCTCGCCGGGCTTCGCCGCCTTGATCATCGCCTGCACGAAGTCGTGGTAGGAATTGCCTTCATTGGCAAAGCGCCTGCCGTCGGCCATCACCGCGATCACGCCCGGCTTGGCGCGATCGATGAAATGCGGCATCACGCCCTTCGAGCCGTTCTTGCGCGTCGTGACCGAGACCGGCACCCAGGCCGCGGCATTCGGCAGCGAGTCGTCGACGCGGCCGCCGGCGGCTTCCGCAAGGCGCAAGCCGTCGCCGGTGTTGCCGACAGGGCCCGGCGAGTAATGCTCCTTTCCAGTCGGCGCATGCGGAAACATCTTCTGCCGTCGCGCGACGTCGTGCGGAAAACCGCCGCAGGCGAGCACCACGCCACGCTTCGCGTTGACGCGGATCGTGCGCCCTTCGCGCACGACGATTGCGCCGCGCACCACACCGTTCTCGACGATCAATTCGCGCACCGGCGAGTTGAGCCAGAGCGGGATCTTGAGGTCGAAAGCGGATTTCGCCAGCCGGCCGGCAAGCGCGTTGCCGTTGGTCAGCGTCATGCCGCGGCCGTTGCGCATCACGTCGATGGCGTGTTTCGACAGCCGTTTGGCGACATAGGCCGCCGAGGTCAGCGATCTCGTCGCGCGCATGAAATGCACGATCTCCTTGCCGGAGCCGAGCATCATGCCGAACACGGTGAGCTCGGGCAGGGGGCTGCCGAGATCCTTGAGGGCGTCGCCGAGCTCGTGGGCGTCGAACGGCCGCGTCACCATCGACCGGCCGCCCTGCGCGCCGCCGGGCGCTTCCGCATGATAGTCCGGGAAGGTCAGCGGCATGTCGAAGCGCACCGCGGTGCTGGTGGTGAAGAAGTCGACCGCTTTCGGCCCTTCGGTCAGGAACGCATCGACGCGCGCTGCGTCAAAGCTGTTGCCGGCCTCGTGGCGCAGATAGGTTTTGGCCTGATCGGGGCTCTCCTCGATGCCCCAGGCCTTGGCCAGCGAGGTGCCGGGAATCCACAGCCAGCCGCCGGAGCGCGCAGTGGTGCCGCCGAACCGCGGCTCCTTCTCGACCACCAGGACCTTGAGGCCGTGATGGCCGGCGGTGACCGCCGCGGACAGCCCGGCGCAGCCGGAGCCGACGACCAGCGCGTCGCAATCATAAACTTCTTCGTTGGCCACGCGATCGATCCTATTTCTTGAGCAGCGGGCACTTCGACTCGGAGACCGGACGATAGGCGTCCTCGCCCTTCACCGTCTTGACGATGTCGAGATAATCCCACGGCTCCTTGGATTCCGAAGGCTTCTTCACCTTCGCCAGATACATGTCGCGGATCACGCGGCCGTCCTCGCGCAGCTTGCCGCCATGCACGAAGGTGTCCTCGATCGGCAGCTCGCGCATCTTGGCCATCACCGCCTTCGGATCGTCGGTGCCGGCGGCCTGGATCGCCTTGAGATAATGCAGCACCGAGCCGTAGACGCCGGTCTGGATCATGGTCGGCATCACATTGGCACGGGCGTAGAACTTCTTCGACCAGGCGCGCGTCTTCTCGTCCATGTTCCAGTACGATGCCGTCGTCATGTAGGTGCCCTGCGCGGCGTTGAGCCCGATCGCATGCACGTCGGTGTCGAACATCAAAAGGCCGACCAGCTTCTGGCCGCCCTGCACGAGGCCGAACTCGCCGGACTGCTTGATCGAATTGTCGGTGTCCTGGCCGGCATTGGCGAACGCCACCACGTCGGCCTTCGAGCTCTGCGCCTGCAGCGCAAAGGAGGAGAAGTCGGCAGTGTTGGTCGGATGCTTGACGCCGCCGAGCACCTTGCCGCCCATCTCGTTGATGAAGCGCGTCGCATCCTTCTCGAGCTGCTGCCCGAAGGCGTAATCCGCGGTGACGAAGAACCAGGACTTGCCGCCTTCCTTGATCACGGCCGAGGCCGTCACCTTGGACAGTGCGTAGGTGTCGTAGGCGAAATGCACCGTATTGGGGCTGCACAATTCGTCGGTCAGCGAGCTCGCGCCGGGGCCGGACAGGAGCGCGATCTTGTTGCGCTCGCGCACCATGTTGTGCACGGCGATCGCGATGCCGGAATTCGGGATGTCGACGACCGCGTCGACCTTGCCGTTGTCGAACCAGCCGCGCGCGATCTGCACGCCGACATCGGTCTTCATCTGGTGGTCGGCGGAGATGATCTCGATCGGCTTGCCGAGCACGGTGGGGCCGAATTCCTCCACCGCCATCCTGGCTGCCTCGACCGAGCCTGGGCCCGAATTGTCGCGTCCCCAGCTCGACAGGTCGGTCAGCACCCCGATGCGCACGACGTCATCGGAAACCTGGGCGTGAGCGGCCGTGGTCATCGCCGCGACAATGGCTGCCGCCAGAAACTGTCTCATCATTCCTCCCTCTGGGTGTCCGCGCTTTTCGGCGGGTCATCTCAGGATTAGGAATTGTCTAATCAGTTTGTCAATGGCGAATTAAGTGTGTGAATAGTGTCACAAAGTTGGCGCCGGCGCGGCACGGCGCTTCACATTTGGTGAGCGAACGCTTACGTGGCTCATCCGGGACGACACCGCGGCAAGGCTTCCGGCTCAGTTGCCAGACCGCGCCGCAGTGCCAAGTCACTATGAAACAGGGGAATTTTCGCGGACGGCGACGCGTTTCGCCGCCCGGACCGGGCCACCCGTGAAGGGCAAGGCTCCTGCGGGGCGGGGCACGAAGGGCGTCGGCGGGCAGCGATCATAGACGGATCATGTTGAGACAGCTCTTCGCGCCGCAGCTCGTCATTCTTTACGTGCTGGTGGTCTCTACGCTCTACGTTCACTTCCGCGGCAAGCAGCGGTTGCGCTTCGCCCGCCAGCTCGGCGATCACTCGACCTACCTCGCGCCCTACAATGTGCTGATGTATGCCGGCTCCGCCGTGCCCAACACGCCGGTGATCCCGGTGGAGCAGTTTCCCGAGCTCAAGAAGCTCTCCGACAATTGGGAGACGATCCGCGACGAGGCCACGCGCCTGTTCGACGAGGGCTTCATCCGCGCCGCGGCCAAGAACAACGACTGGGGCTTCTATTCCTTCTTCAAGAGCGGCTGGAAGCGCTTCTATCTGAAATGGTACGACGACTTCCTGCCCTCGGCACGGACGCTGTGCCCGAAGACGGTGGAGCTGCTCAACTCGATCCCGAACGTGCATGGCGCGATGTTCGCGATGCTGCCGCCGGGCGGCAAGCTTGGGGCGCACCGCGATCCCTTCGCCGGCTCGCTGCGCTATCACCTTGGCCTCGTGACGCCGAACTCGAAACAGTGCCGCATCCTCGTCGACGGCGTCGAATGCGTCTGGCGCGACGGCGAGGCCTTCATGTTCGACGAGACCTTCATCCACAGCGCCGAGAACAAGACCGACGTCAACCGCATCATCCTGTTCTGCGACGTCGAGCGCCCGATGAAGTACGGCTTCATGACGGCGATGAACCGCTGGGTCAGCCACAACATCGTCAAGGCGTCGGCCACCCAGAACGTCGACGGCGAGCATGTCGGCGCGCTGAACAAGGTGTTCGGCAAGCTCTACGAGATCCATCTCGCCAGCCGCAAGGTCAAGGAGTGGAATCGGAACGTGTATTACACGCTCAAATATTCCGCGACCGTGCTGATCCTCGGCCTGATCGTAATGTCGGCGCTGCATTGATCGCGGCGTTGCCGCGCTGAAAAGCAGAGCCCTGGAGCAATCCGGGCTTTTGCCTTTTTTGGGCGTGTAGTGATGCGTGACGTCCGCTCGCAGGAGCAACAGCGATATGTGCGCCGGACTTGAGTGTGTTGCGCTTTTGACGCAAACGAGATCTCAAGCGAGAGCCGCCGTGGCAGTGGCGCGGATATTGCCTTTCTGTTCGGGGTGCGCTGGCACAGTCTTAAATCGTCCGTAAGGTGGCTTGGAGTCTCATGCAAGGCCAAACACAGGGAAATCTGAAGTACCCGGAATCGACGCTGCTCAAGTCGTCTGATGGTTTGGGCTGGTCCACAATATCTGCCGACCTTCGAACACACCGCAGCTGGCAGGGGCAGCCTACTGCCCTTGCGTCGCACGTCGAAGTGACCGTTGCAGTCCGTGGTTCGGACGAAGCCGTTGCGATCTGCAAGGTGGCTGGAAAATGGCACCCGGTGCCGTTGCAGACAGGGACAATCTGGCTCAATCCGGTCGGAGCCAAGGCCGACGAAATCCGTATCTCCGCGAGCGAGGTGCGCGCCCTGCACTTATATGTGCCCACTTCGGCATTTGCGCGGCTAAGTCATGATTACAATCTGCCCCTACTGCCTGGCAATTCGGTCCGCTACTCATCCGGTGTGCAGGATGAAGTGATCAGGCAGATCGGGCTGTCGATGCTGTCGGAGATGGAATGCCCGACCGCGGCGGGGCGCATGCTGGCGGAAACCTCGTCATTCTTCCTCGCTGCGCGGCTCATGCAAGCGCACGCCGAGTCCATGATCGCCGGCGGCGTGTCGGTCTCCGCTCAACGTTTGGAAAATGGCAGGCTGAAGCGCGTGCTCGCCTACGTCGAAGAGCATATCGATGACGACGTTACGGTAACTGAACTCGCCGACGTCGCTTGTCTCAGCGTCTTTCATTTTACTCGGGCGTTCGCTGCGGCAATGGGGGTGCCTCCGCATCGTTACGTCAGCCAGCGCCGCCTCGAGGCGGCGAAGGCGTTGCTAGCGACGAACAGGTCGTCTCTGAGCGAAATCGCACTAAAGTCCCGGTTCTCCTCGCAATCGAGTTTTACGCGTGCCTTCAAAAGGGCGACCGGCGTCACGCCGGCGGAGTACCGGCAAAAAGCACGATAGCGGCGCTGCGCAGCAAGATCGGTCAAAACAACAGCAGGCACGGGACAGACGCAGGGGAAGCTGCTTCCTAATGTTGGCTGAGGCCTGCTCTCGTCCGGATGGGGTGACCAGGCTCCACAGACGAACAGACGGAGCTCTCCCTTGAGCCGAATTGCGAAACTCGCAGCCTTGATTATCGGAGCAAATCTCGTGACCCACGTTGCCGCAGCGGCGCCCGACGCCGCGATCGACCCGCGGATTGATCCTCAGATTCGATCCTTCCTCGCCAAGATCAACAAGGACGGAAGTCCCTTCTGGGAACTGCCGCAGCCGAAGCCGCAGGAGATTCTATCCGGTCTCCAATCGCAAACCGTCGTCGATATGTCCGGCGTCACGACGACCGAACGGACGATCAGTCAGGACGGCCGCACGGTGAAGCTGTTCATCATGAAGCCAGAGCACGTCGGAGAAAAGCCGGGCGTGCTGCTTTTCATCCATGGCGGGGTCTGGATCGTCGGTAACTTCCAGAACCACCAGCGCCTCTTGCGTGACCTTGTCGTCGGTTCGGGCCAGATTGGTGTGTTCGTCGAGTACACGCCGCTTCCGTCGGCGAAGTTTCCGACACAGCTGGAGGAATGCTATGCCGCGCTGAAATGGGTTGCCGCGCATGCAGGTGAGTTTGGCGCGGATGGCAGCCGCATTGCGGTGGCCGGCAATTCCGTCGGCGGCAACATGACCGCCGCGCTTACTCTGATGGCGAAGGACCGCAACGGACCCAAGGTCGGTTACCAGATACTCTTTGTTCCGGCGACCGACGCGAGCGTCGATACCGAGTCGTACCGCGAATATGGAACCGGACGCTTCCTGGCGCGCGCCTTCATGAAATATGGCTGGGACCTCTATGCACCGGACGCTCGGACCCGAGACAATCCCTATGTCTCGCCGCTCCGCGCCAGCATCGATCACCTCAAGGGGCTGCCACCCGCGCTCGTGATCACCGCTGAGAACGATCCTCTGCGCGACGAGGGTGAAGCCTACGCGCGCAAGCTAAAGCAGGCAGGCGTCAGCGTCGATGCGGTTCGTTACAACGGGACTATCCACGACTTCATGCTGCTGAACGCCCTGCGCCATGAGCCCTCCACCGAGGCGGCGATCGAGCAAGCCAATGTGGGCGTGCGCCAGCGCCTTCAGCCCTTGGCGAACTAGCGGGTCCGATCACGACGCGGCGGCTAAGGCCGCCGCGTCCAAGACCCCCCGGAGCGAGCTCCGAGGCTTGTTTTCCGGGACGCATACTGAGAAATGCGCGATGTCCGAAGTCCAGGACTTATGGCGGGGATGCGCTCATAACTTGAGCAGATCAACCATTGCTACTAACCGGACAGGTGAGGTTGTGCAGAGCACTGCAGCACGGTCCGAAGTGCGGGCGTGAGGAGCGAAACGGCCAGGATCAGTCGCGTTCGAAGACCTTGGCGCCGGGGTAGACGCGCCGGGCGTACGCGACGACCCACTCCCGGTCCTGCGTCTCCACGAATGGAGTTCGGATCTTGCACGACCCGACGATGAGGTGCCACAGGCCATTAAGCTTCTGAATGTTGACGATCATTTGAGTGTTCCTCGAACAACCCGCATGCGTGACGGTCTTGCTATTCACGAATCGGAGCAGTGATCCTGATCACAGATTCGGGAGCACAACTCGCGCCCTCTGTAGAACGAGGATCGCTACTGTTAGTCGCGCCTCCGAGGAGTGAAGTTCGGAGCTATTTGTGCGTCCGCTGGAGTAGCCCCGAGCATAAAATGGCCTCTCCATCGCTCAATTGTACGAGCGTCAGCACAGGTCATGACAAGGAATAGAGAAGTTATACCAACGTATGTCTGTCCGCAGGCGTAGCGGGAGTGGGTTGCCGGAACCTGGACGACCGTTCATCGCCTCTTAGCCAACATTCCGCTTGGCGCAGCACGACGCCCTTCACTCTCGATCCGTTACACTGAAGTGATACAGTCGTATCCGGCATTTCGCATTGAGGGGACTTGTCATGTCGGAGACGTCAGGAGCATTCGCGACCACTGCGCTGAGCGGCTACGAGCTGCTGGCCGATCCGCAGCTGAACAAGGGCACGGCGTTCTCCGAGGCCGAGCGCGAGGCGTTCGATCTGCACGGCCTGCTGCCGCCCAATATTTTGACGCTGGACGAACAGGTCTCGCGCCGCCTCGAGGCGCTCCGCGGCTTTGAGACCGACATCGAGCGCTATGCCTTTCTGCGCGAGCTGCAGGACACCAACGAGACGCTGTTCTACGCGCTCCTGGTCGGCAACCTGGAAGAGCTGTTGCCGATCGTCTACACGCCGACCGTCGGCGAGGGCTGCCAAAAATTCAGTCGACTGTTCCGCAAGCCGCGCGGGCTGTTCCTCAGCATCCCGCATCAGCACCGGATCGACCGCATTTTCGCCCATCCGCGCTTCGATCACGTCGAGGCGATCGTGGTGACCGATGGCGAGCGCATCCTCGGCCTCGGCGACCAGGGCGCCGGCGGCATGGGCATCCCGATCGGCAAGCTCGCGCTCTACACCGGCTGCGGCGGCCTGCATCCGGCAACGACGCTGCCGATCATGCTCGACGTCGGCACCGACAATCCCGATTGCCTCGCCGATCCGCTCTATATCGGCTGGCGCAACGAGCGCGTCCGCGGCCAGGCTTATGACGACTTCATCGAGGCGTTCGTCGCGGCGGTCGTGAAGCGCTGGCCGCGCGTTCTGCTGCAATGGGAGGATTTCGCCAAGAACAACGCGACGCGCATGCTCGAGCGCTATCGCGACCGGCTCTTGACCTTCAACGACGACATTCAGGGCACCGCGGCGGTGGCGACCGGCGCCTTGCTCTCCGCCATCAACGTCACCGGCGTGCCGCTCACCGAGCAGCGCGTCGCCGTGCTCGGCGCGGGCTCGGCCGGATGCGGCATCGCCAGCCTGATCCGCGCCGCGATGGTCGATGCCGGCCTGCCGGAGAGCGAGGCGGCGAAGCGCTTCTTCATGGTCGACCGCGACGGGCTGCTGCTCGAGGGCATGAGCGGGCTCGCCCCGTTCCAGCTGCCGTTCGTGCAGAACAGGCAGGCGATCGCGGGCTGGCAGCTCAGCCACCCCGACAAGATCGCGCTGCTCGATGTCGTGCGCAACGCCAGGCCAACGGTGCTGATCGGCGTCTCCGGCCAAGCCGGCGCATTCTCCGAACCGATCGTCCGCGCGATGGCCGAATGCAACAAGCGGCCGGTGATCTTCCCGCTGTCCAACCCGACCTCGCGCGAGGAAGCGACACCGGTCGATATCGAGGCGTGGACCGAGGCGCGGGCGCTGATCGGCGTCGGCAGCCCGTTCCCGCCGATCATGCGCGACGGCGCGCGCTTCAAGGTCGACCAGACCAACAACTCCTACATCTTCCCGGGTGTCGGCGTCGGCGCGCTCGCGGTCGGTGCCAGCCGGGTCAGCGACGGCATGTTCATGGCCGCCGCCAAGGCGCTGGCCAGCGTCTCGCCGGCGCGCGACAACCCGAAGCACAATCTGCTGCCGCCGGTCAGCGCCTTGCGCGACGTCTCGCAGACCGTGGCGCTTGCGGTCGCGCTGCAGGCCCACAAGGAGGGATTGGCGAGGGATGTTCCGATCGACCAGGTCGAGGCGCGGATTCACGCCAAGGTCTGGACGCCGCGCTACGCGCCGTACCGCCGCAGCGATCGGGCTTAGAGCTCGGCGCGTCGGCGCGGCGCGATCCTCCGCGCCGCGCGCGGCCCCGCATCGGTCTGGCTACCTCCTGATTCTGGCAGGGGCGCGAACTCGACCTCGCTCGCGCCTTCTCAATGGGCTTGACCGAAGTAAGAATTTTCTTCAATCTTGGTATGCCAAATGCCAGTGGCGGTCCTTCGGGGATTTGGACGTCGCGGTGTCCGCAGCCCGCGATCGCACAACATCGACACAACGAGAAAACGGGGAGGGAAGTCGAATGGCCAATCTTGGCATGTCGCGCAGGGAGTTGCTGGTCGGGTCCATGCTCACGGCGGTCGCCGCGGCGGCGCCGCGAGCGCTCTGGGCCCTCGACAATACGGGCGCGCTGGCGCGATCGAAGACAGGCATGGTGACGAGCCCGCACGAGCTCGCCACGCAAGCGGGGCTCGAGGTGCTGCGCAAGGGCGGCAATGCGATCGAGGCGGTCATCGCCATCGGTGCCACGCTGTGCGTGACCTATCCGCTTTCAGCGGTCTCGGCGGCGACAGCTTCATGGTGATCAGTGACCGCAAGGGGAATGTGCGGACGCTGTCCGGCGCGGGTCAGGCCGCGCTCAACCTGCCGAACTACAGCGGCTCGGTCCCGATCCGGGGGCCGGGGTCGGCGCTGACCGCGGCCACGACCGTCGACGTCTGGGACCAGGCGTTCGATTTCAGCCGCAAATCGTGGGCCGGAAAGCAGAGCTGGGCGTCGCTGTTCGCGCGCCCGATCGAATACGCCAGCAAGGGTTTCCCGGTCACGCCGTCGCAGCGCTTCTGGCAGGACATGGAAGTGAAGAACCTGAAGGACTGGCCCGACATCCAGCGCATCTTCATGCCCGCCGGCCGGATGCCTGAAATCGGCGAGCCGCTGGTTCAGGCCGAACTCGCGAAATCGCTGGAGATGCTGGCGGCAAATGGCGGGCGTGATTTCTACGAAGGAAAGCTCGCCGCGCGCATTGCGGCCGGACTGAAGCAGATCGGCTCGCCGCTGACCGCCGACGATCTGGCGCGCTGCCGCGCGCGCGACGAGACGCCGTTGCGCGTCGGCTACCGCGGCGGCGAGCTGCTCGGGCTGCGTCCGCCGACGCAAGGTCTCACGACGCTCGAGATCATGGGCATCCTCGACCGCTTCGAGCTCGCGAAATATCCGGAAGGGAGCGCGGACTACTATCACCTGCTGGTCGAAGCGGTGAAGCAGGCCTTCATCGACCGCAGCCGCTACATCGGCGATCCGGAATTCGTCGACGTTCCGGTCAATCAGCTGCTCTCGGCGAGCTACCTCGACGCGCGCGCGAAGGCGATCAGCCTCGAGAAGGCGATGCCGTGGCCGCACGTGTTCAAGAAGGGCGACACGGTTTATCTCGCCGCGACCGACCGCGACGGCAATTGCGTCAGCATGCTGCAAACCGTCTACTACGATTGGGGAAGCGGCATGGTGGCCGGCGACACCGGCATCATCTGGCACAACCGCGGTGCGTCGTTCAATCTCGACCCGGCCAGCCCCAACTGCCTCAAGCCGGGCAAGCGGCCGTTCCACACGCTCAATCCCGGAATCTATCTCAAGAGCGGACGGCCGCATCTGCTGTACGGCACGCAGGGAGCCGACGGCCAGCCGCAGACGCTCGCGGCGGTGCTGACCAGGCTGATCGACTACAACATGGATCCGCTCACCGCGTTGTCGCGACCGCGCTTCCTGCTCGGCAAGACGTTCTCCGATGCGCGCGACAGCCTGAAGCTGGAGAAGGATGCCGGTGAAGAGGTCTTCAAGGCGCTCGCCGGGCGAGGCCACGAAATCAGTCCGATACCGGCCCAGAGCCCGCTCGCGGGACATCCGGGTGCGATCCGGATCGACGCCGACGGAAGCATCACCGGGGCGCATGATCCGCGCAGCGACGGGCGGGCCCTCGGCCTGTCATGAGACGAAGCGCGGCAGATTGACGGAGCCGCCCGGCGGCTGCCGGGCGCATCCGGCAGCCATGTGCGAAGCATGGTCCGCCACTCGGTGGGCGAGCCGTGGCGGACGACGCGTTCGGCGCGTTGCGACCTGTCGCTCGCCATGGCCGACTGAAGGCCGACTAAAGTTCAAGCCTCGACGGTCCGTTCCGGTGGAACTTTCCCGGGCGCGTTATCGTTCGTACTCAAACGAACCACCGTCAATATCCGTCCGGGGGCCTGCGAGGGAGACACCCCCATGGCAACATTTGGCCCAACGCTTCGTCCAACCCCCGGCCTCGACGCTAACCAGCTCACGCCGTCCGAGCATCAGGTCCAGCTGCGCCGCGCGGTGATCGCCTCCACCGTCGGGACCGCGATCGAGTGGTATGACTTCTTCCTCTACAGCACCGTCACCGGCCTGGTTTTCGCGAAACTGTTCTTTCCGCATTCCGATCCCTGGGTCGGCACGCTCGAGGCCTTCGCCATCTATGCGGTCGGCTTCGTCGCGCGGCCGATCGGGGCAGCGATCTTCGGGCACTATGGCGACCGCATCGGCCGCAAGTCGACGCTGATCGCGACGCTGCTGTTGATGGGACTGGCGACCGCTGCGGTCGCATTGGTGCCGACCTATTCCAGCATTGGCATCTGGGGCGCGGTGATCCTGACCGTGCTGCGCTTCATCCAGGGCGTCGGCGTCGGCGGCGAATGGGGCGGCTCGGTGCTGATGTCGATGGAATGGGCGCGCAACGATCGCTCCCGCGGCCTGATCGCGTCATGGCCGCAATTCGGCGTGCCCTGCGGGCTGTTCCTCGCCAATCTTGCCGTGCTGGCCTTCAGCCAGATGTCGGGCGACCAGTTCCTGGCGTGGGGCTGGCGCGTTCCGTTCGCGCTCAGCATCGTCCTGGTCGGCGTCGGCCTCTACATCCGACTCGGCATTCTGGAAACGCCTGTCTTCACCAGGCTGCTGGCCGAGCGTCAGCTCGACCGCACGCCGATGCTGACGGTGATCCGCGATCATCCGAAGGAGATCCTGCTGTCCGCCTTCGCGCGGATGTCCGAGCAGGCGCCGTTCTACATCTTCACCGCCTTCGTGTTCTCCTACGGCGTCGGAACGCTGCACGTGTCGCGCGACTTCCTGCTGACCGCGGTGCTCGCGGCCTCGGTGCTGTCGTTCGTCTCGATCCCGCTGTGCGGGCACATCTCCGATCAGATCGGCCGCAAGAACATGTACATGATCGGCGCTGCCGTGACCGGCGTGTTCGGCTTCATCTATTTCGCGATGCTTAACACCGGATCGGAAACGATCATCTTCCTCGCGATCTTCCTGTCGCTGATTCCGCACGACATGCAGTACGGCCCGCAGGCGGCCCTGATCGCAGAGAGCTTTACTGGTCGCCTGCGCTACAGCGGCGCCTCGCTCGGCTATCAGCTTGCTTCCGTGATCGCCGGCGGTCCGGCACCGCTGATCGCGACCTGGCTGTTCGGCACGTTCCATTCGGCGACCGCGATCGCGGCCTATATCGCGGCTTGCGCAATCATCACGCTGGTCGCGACCGCGATGATGACCGACTACACGGGCAGGGACATCAATGCGCCCGAGGCGCATCAGCAGCGGGTTTGAGCAGCAAGGGAGCAATCGATGATGATGTGGCGAAAAGAATCCGCGCTCGATCTCTATAACCTCGTCGCAGCGATCTTCCTGCTGGCTGCGCCGTGGCTGTTCGTGCAGGCCAATCCGACGGCGGCGATCGATCTCAGGATCAGCGGTGCGGCGATCGCGATCATGTCGCTGGCGGCGATCGTTGCGTTCTCGATCTGGGAAGAATGGATCAACCTGGTCGTCGGATGCTGGCTGATCGTCTCGCCCTGGCTGCTCGGCTTCGCGCATACCCGCGCGATGCATTTTGCCATCGCCGCCGGCGCGGTGGTGGCGTTCATGGCACTGCTCGAGCTGTGGCTCGAGTACGAGAAGACGCATTTCGGCCCGGCCACGTCGCAGATCGCCGAACGGCAGTAAGATCCGCCGCCGGCGAGACCGAGGTGTGGCTCTTTGTCTTTGAGCATGGTCCTCGGAAGACCGCTTCGCAACTTTTCCGGATCATGCTCTAGCAGCCGCGGCAAATGCCCTTGATCTTGCGGTCGACAAGCGCGTCCTCCTGATCGATGACTTGCTGCGATGTCGTTGTCGTCGCCGGAATATCGGCGGCGCGCGGCTGGCGATGGCCGACCGGCGCCGACCACGGCCTGCTCGCGGTTTCGTTTGACGCATAGGCGCGGGGCTGCTGGACCGCCGCCTGTGCGAAGCAAGCGGTCGCCATTGCCGCGGACATAATCGCAGCCCAGCCAAGTCGTACGCCGGGTCGTCGAAGATCGATCATGAAAATCTCCATGCCGTCATCGCCGCGTTTGCGCGCGGCCTTGATGACATGGAGTGCTCCGGTCGCTCCGGTATTCCCCGCTCCATCTGATGTGATCGGGCGCTCGCGGTGCGGTGATCGCGCGTGATGAAATAATTTCCGGGCGCGTGCGGTCCTGATCACAGGAGCCGAGCTAGGTCGGCTTCATCCACCGTACGGAGAAATCCCATGACCAAATTGACCCTTGCAGCGCTTGCGCTGGTTGCGGCGGCCGCCTGTTCGGCGCAGGCGTTCGCCGCCGGCAACAACGCTACGGTGCGGCGCGCCAATGCTGCGATGACGACAACGACGGTCAGCAGCAAGACCACCGATTGCGTGCGCGCGCCAAAGGTCGGATCGTTCGCGACCGCCCCCTTCGCCGAGCCGCCCTGCATGCCCGGCACTATGCGCTGACCGCGCACAGCAAAAAGCCCCGGACCTGAAGTCCGGGGCTTTGGGCCTGGCCTCGTCTCCTGAGGCGGTTATTCCGGCTTGCCGATCGTCACCGCGAGCTTGCCGACGCCGTCGACACCGCATTCGAGCTTATCGCCCACCTGCAGCTGCGAGACGCCGGCGGGCGTGCCGGTCATGATGATGTCGCCGGCGGCGAGCTTCACCTGCTGCGAGAGCTGCCAGATGATTTCAGGCACGTTCCAGATCAGCTCGGTGAGGTCGCCCTTCTGGGCTTCCTTGCCGTTGACGGTGAGCCAGATCTTGCCCGCGGTCGGGTGGCCGATCTTCGCGGCCGGCTGGATTGCGGAGCAGGGCGCGGAATAGTCGAACGATTTGCCGATCTCCCAGGGCCGCTCCTTCTTGCGCGAGGCGATCTGCAGGTCGCGGCGCGTCAGGTCGATGCCGACGGCATAGCCGTAGACATGCTCGAGCGCCTTGTCGGCGGGAATGTTCAGCCCGCCGCTCTTCATCGCCACCACCAGCTCGATCTCGTGATGCAGGTCCTTGGTCAGCGGCGGATAGGGGATGGTCGCGCCGTCGGGCACCAGCATGTCGGCATGCTTGCCGAAGAAGAACGGCGGCGCGCGCTCGTCATTGCCCATCTCCCTGATATGCTCGAGATAGTTGCGGCCAACGCACCAGATGCGGCGGACCGGATAGGTGCCGGATTCGCCGACGACGGGAAGCGAGGGCTGCGGGGGCAGCGGAATGACGGTGGATGCGGCGTTCATGAACAGGTCCCGGAGGGTTGAAGGAGGGAGCGCGGGCGGTATTTACGCGCTTACGCCGCTCAGGGCTAGTGGCCGCGGCTGCATCCGGCGCAGAGGTGAGGCCAGCTTTCCGCCGAGCGCGGCCGCCTTTGGTCGACAATGGCGGTGGTGCCTATGAGGAAATGGCTTTCGATCGGCCTGGTGCTGGTCGCCGTGGTCCTGATCGCCGCCGCCGTTCGCTTTTTCACGGTCGTCCCGGAGCGGATCGATCGGGCGCAGAACAGGGTCCAGCGCGTGGCGCTGGATATCACGCCCGCCGCAACGGCCTTGCAGGCGACGCTCGACGTGGCGGACATGCATGCGGACAGCCTGCTGTGGAAGCGTGACCTGATCGCGCGATCCGATCGCGGCCATATCGATCTGCCGCGCCTGATCGAGGGACACTACGCGCTGCAGGTGTTCTCATCGGTCACCAAGTCGCCCAAGGGCCAGAACTATGATGCCAACGGCGCCGACACCGACACCATCACGAACCTCGCCATCATCGATCTGCAGCCGCCACGGACGTGGTTCTCGTTGCTGCAGCGCTCGCTGTGGCATGCCGAGAAATTGCACAGCTTCGCCGAGCAGTCCGCCGGGCGGCTGCGCCTGATTACGACGCCGGCCGACCTCGATCGCCTGCTCGCCGACCGCAAGAGCGGCGCGACGGTGGTTGGCGGCATGCTGTCGATCGAGGGTTTGCAGGACATCGAGGGCAATATCGCCAATCTCGACGTGCTCTACGCCGCCGGATTCAGAATGGCCGGTCTCGCGCATTTCTTCGACAACGACGTCGCGGGCTCGATGCATGGCGTCGTGAAGAGCGGCCTGACGCCGCTCGGCCGGCAGGTGGTGCAGCGGATGGAGGCGATGGGCATGATCGTCGACCTCGCGCATGCGAGCCACGCGGCGGTCGCCGAGGTGCTGGCGATGGCGACGCGCCCCGTGGTCTCGAGCCACGGCGGCGTTCAGGCGACCTGCAAGGTCAACCGCAACCTCACCGATGACGAAGTCCGGGGTGTCGCGCGGACCGGCGGCGTGGTCGGTATCGGTTTCTGGCAAGGCGCGGTCTGCTCGCTCGATCCGAACAATGTGGCGCGGGCGATTGCCCATGTCCGCGACCTGGTCGGGATCGACCATGTCGGCCTCGGCTCGGATTTCGACGGCTCGACCACGACGGGCTTCGATGCCGGCGAGATCGTCGCCGTGACCCAGGCGCTGATGTCGCGCGGGTTCTCGGAGGACGACATCCGCAAGGTCATGGGCGGCAACGTGCTGCGCGTGCTCCGCGCAGGCATTGCCCCGAAGGGATGAGAGGCGGGCCCTAGCCGGTGGCGCTGATCGGCGCCAGCGCCAGCGGCGACGGGTCGTGGTGGTGCTGCAGGCGGAAGAACGAGGCGTAGCGGCCGCCGCGGCGCAGCAACTCCTCGTGCCGTCCGCGCTCGACGATCTCGCCGCCCTCGACCACCAGGATCGCATCGGCATGCATGATGGTGTGCAGGCGGTGCGCGATCACGATCGTGGTGCGGCCCTGGCAGAGATGCTCGATCGCTTCCTGCACCTGCTTCTCGGACTCCGAGTCGAGCGCGGCGGTTGCCTCGTCGAGCAGGATGATCGGCGCGTTCTTGATCAGCGCGCGGGCGACCGCGATGCGCTGGCGCTGCCCGCCGGACAGCTGGGTGCCGTGCTCGCCGACCGGCGTGTCATAGCCGAGCGGGAAGCTCATGATGAAGTCGTGCGCGCAGGCGGCCTTGGCGGCGTCGACGATCTCTTGCTCGGTGGCGCCCTGCTTGCCGAAGGCGATGTTGGCACGAATGGTATCGCGGAACAGATAGACGTCCTGCCCGACATAGGCGGTCTGCTGCCGCAGCGACTTGCGCGACACCGACGAGATCGACTGTCCGTCGATCACGATGTCGCCCTCGCGCGTCTCGTAGAAGCGCAGCAGCAAGGCCAGCACGGTCGATTTGCCGCCGCCGGAGGGGCCGACCAGCGCGGTCACCTTGCCGGGCTCGGCGACGAAGCTCATGCGGTTCAGCACCGGCTCGCCCGGCCGATAGGCGAAGCTGACGTCGCGCAGCTCGATCCGCGCGTCGGAGAGTTTCAGCGCCGGCTTGTCGTCATCGGTCTGTTCGCTCGCCGGGCTATCGACCACCTCGAGCAGCATCCGCGCGCCGACCAGCTGGCTGTTGAGGTCGATGTTGAGCCGCGCCAGCCGCTTGGCCGGCTCGGTCGCCATCAGGAAGGCGGTCAGGAACGTGAAGAACTGGCCCGGAGTGGAGCCGAGCGCCACCACGCTGTAGCCGCCATACATCAGGCAGCCGGCGACCGCGAAGCCGCCGAGCATCTCCATCAGCGGATTGGAACGGTTGGCGACGCGCGCCATCTTGTTGGCATTGCTCTCGACGGTTGCGATGTGCTCGTCGATCCGCTGCTGCATGGTGCCTTCCAGCGTGAACGCCTTCACGGTGCGGATGCCCTGCAGCGATTCCTGCATCGTCTCCATGATGTCGGCGGTGCCGGTGAACTGGTTGTAGGCGAGCCCCTTGATCCGCTTCACCAGCCTGCGCAGCATCAGCATCGCCGGCGGCACCGCCACGAGCCCGATGAACGACATCAGCGGATCCTGCCAGACCATGACGGCGACCATGCTGATGAGCATCAGGAAGTCGCGGCCGATCGCATTGACCAGCATGTTGAGTACGTCGGTGATCGACTTGGCGCCGGCGGTCAGCCTCGCCAGGAATTCCGACGAGTGCCGCTGCGAGAAGAAGCCGATGCTCTCGCTCATCAGCTTGGCGAATAGCTGCCGCTGGTTGCGGGCGAGGATGGCGTTGGAGATCTTGTTCAGGATCACCATGTGGCCGTAGGTCGCCACGCCCTTGATGAACAGCAGCACCACTGTGATCCCGGCGAACATCGCGATACCGGGGATGTTCTTGTCGACATAGGCCTGGTTGATCACCTGGCCGAGCACGTAGGTGGCGCCGGCCGTCGAGCCGGCCGCAACGGCCATCAGGGCGAACGCCGTCAGATAGCGCCGCCAATAGGTAATCCCTTGTTCCATGACCAGGCGGCGAATCAGGATCGCCGCGCCATAGGGATCGTCGGTGATTTTCTTTGGAAACTGGGCCATCCGCGTTCCATTGACGGCGGGCAGCGCCGGCCGTCAGGGTTGCGGACCTCCTTGCCCGCTTGGCGGGGCTTTTTCAAGCACAATAACTGCTTGATAACGGTTTGTTTTTTAGGCCGATTCCGCCTGTGGCGCGGAGCCCGCGCGCTCCCGGAACAGCTTCTCCTCCCAGGCCAGTGCGTGGCTCGCGATGGTCTCGAGATCGTCGAAGCGCGGCGTCCAGTCGAGCAGCGAGCGGATCCTTGTCGTGTCGGCCACCATGGTCATGATGTCGCCGGGCCGGCGCGCGGCGTAGGCGACCGCGAAGTTGCGCATCGAGACCCGGCGCACCGCCTCGATGGTTTCGAGCACGGAATAGCCGCGGCCATAACCGCAATTCAGCGTCACCGATTGCCCGCCGGCGCGCAGATAGGACAGCGCCGCGCGATGCGCCTCGACGAGGTCGCTGACATGGATGAAGTCCCTGATGCAGCTGCCGTCCTGGGTCGGATAGTCGGTGCCGAACACGTCGATCTTGGCGCGCTGGCCGGTTGCGGCCTCGACCGCGATCTTGAGCAGATGGGTGGCGCCGATGGTGGCCAGGCCGACGCGGCCCTTCGGGTCGGCGCCGGCGACGTTGAAGTAGCGCAGCACGACGTAGCTCATGCCGTGAGCGGATGCGACGTCGTGCAGCATGATCTCGGTCATCAGCTTCGACGAGCCGTAGGGCGACAGCGGACGGGTCGGTGCGATCTCCGGCACCGGCACCTGGTCCGGGTTGCCGTAGACGGCCGCGGTCGAGGAGAAGATGAAGCGGCTGACGCCGCCCTTCACGGCCGCGTTGAGCAGGCTGCGCGTCGTCATGGTGTTGTTGCGGTAGTAGCCCAGCGGATCGCGCATCGAGTCCGGCACCACGACGGAGCCCGCGAAATGGATGATGCTGTCGATGCCGTGCTGGGCGATCACGCCTTCGACGAGGTTCTCGTCGCCGGCGTCGCCAATGAACAGCGGCACGCCTTCGGGCAGGAACGCGGAGAAGCCGGTGGAAAGGTTGTCGATCACGACGACGCTCTCGCCGGCATCGACCAGCGCATGAACCATGTGACTTCCGATATAGCCGGCGCCGCCGGTCACGAGCACGGTCATGGATAGAGCTCTCCCGATATTCTTTAACTGGTGATGCTAGCGGGAGTGCGGTGAAGAGGGGGTTTCGCCGCGGCCGAACTGGCCACTATGCTTAATGTTGCGTATAGGAACTGGCACGAAACGGAGACTTGCGTGCCGATCGAGAACACACCTGCCGGCGAGCTCGAGCTCATCGTGCCCAATCTGCACCGACGCTATTCGGGTGTCACCGCAACCAACCGCATGGTCGCGCCGAAACTTGCAAAGATGCTTCGCGCAGGTTGGCTCGGCTCGCATCGGCCCGACGGCATCGACGCGATCGGATTTGCCGATCTCCTGCACCTGTGGCGGCGCGCGCGGCCCGTGATCTGGCATGCGCGGCGCAACGACGAGATGATTGCCGGGCTCGTGCTGCGCGCGCTCGGCTGGCCGCTGAAACTGATCTTCACCTCGGCGGCGCAGCGCCATCACACCTGGCTGACGCGCTGGCTGATCCGCAACATGGATGCGATCATCGCGACCAGCCCGCTGTCGGCCTCCTATCTGAAGCGTGACGCGACGGTGGTGATGCACGGCGTCGACACCGATCGTTATGCGCCGCCCGCCGATCGCGCGGCAGCCTTCGCCGAGAGCCGACTGCCGGGGCGCTATGGGATCGGCTGCTTCGGGCGGGTACGCGCGCAGAAGGGCAGCGACGTCTTCGTCGAGGCGATGTGCAGGCTGCTGCCGCGCTATCCCGATTTCACCGCCGTCATCGTCGGCGCCGTGGTGCCGGAGCAACTGGCCTTTGCCAACGAGCTGAAGCGGAAGATCGAGGCCGCCGGCCTGCAATCGCGCATCATCATCACGGGCGAACTGCCGATCGAGGATGTCGTGCGCTGGTACCAGCGGCTGACGATCTACGCCTTCACCTCGCGCAATGAAGGTTTCGGCCTGACCCTGATCGAGGCGATGTCGGCGGGCGCGGCGCTGGTGGCGGCGCGCGCGGGCGCAGCCGAGTTCGTGGTCGAGGACGGCGTCACCGGCGTGCTGACGCCACCCGGCGACGTCGACGCGCTGGTGGCCGCGCTGGAGCCGTTGATGCGCGATCCGGCAGCGGCCGCGGCGATGGGGGCGCGGGCGCGCCAACGAGTTGTGGATAAGTTCAGCCTCGATGCGGAAGCGGGCGCGATCGCCAAGGTCTATCGCGCGCTGACCTGAGCCAGCACGCGCTGCGCAATCTCCACGACCTCTTCGGCTGCGATGTCGCGCATGCAGCGATGGTCGTTCATGGTGCAGACCGTGCGCTGGCACGGCTGGCACGACAACTTGCTCCTGGTCTGCAGCACCGTCGCGGCGAGGCCGTTGAGGGGCGCCCAGAGATAAGGATCGGTCGGGCCGAAGATGCCCATGGTCGGCGTGCCGATTGCGGCGGCGATGTGCATCAGCCCGGAGTCGTTGGTCACAGCGACGCCGGCCGCGGCCATCGCAAGGATGCCGTTGCGCAGATCGGTGCCGGTGAGGTCGCGGACCCGCGCGCCGCCGACCGCCGAAATCTCCTGCGCCAGCGCCTTCTCGCCGGGGCCGCCGACCACCCAGACGTCGAAGCCGCGTTCGGCGAACAGCCGAGCGGCTTGCGGATAATAGGTCCAGCGTTTCGAGGCGCCGACCGAGCCGGGTCCGAGTGCGATGGCGGGACCGCGGCCGAGGCCGTTGGCCTGCCGCCAGCGTTCGATGTCGTCCGCGGGAACCCGGAGCTGCGGCACCGGCCATTCCGGCGGACGGACGGTGCCGTCAGGCAGCGCCAGGATGGCGTTCTTGTCAATGAAGCGCGGCTGCCGCTTTTCGCCCCATCGCATCGCGTTGATCAGGCCGAACCGCGCCTCGCCAAAGAAGCCGACCCGTTCCGGGATGCCCGCCAGCGCCGGCGCGAGAGCAGCCTTCCAGGTCCGCGGCAGCACCAGCGCGGTGGCGTAGTTCCGGCTGCGAAGCTCGGCCGCGAGGGCCCGTTGCTGGGCCAGCGCCAGCCGGCTGCGCGGCAAGTCGGACACGATCCCGGCGCGAACATCGGGCATATAATCGACCAAAGGGGCGCAAAGCCTGGATGTCAGAAGGTCGATCGGCCGGTTCGGCCAGCGCTTGCGGAGCACCCTGACCACGGTGTGGCCACGCACGAAATCGCCGATCCAAACATAGGGCACCACGAGGATAGGTCTGGTATCCTCGGCATCCTGTGTTTCGATATCAGGTATTGAATCAATATTCATTTCTAAATAGGCCAAGGCCGATCGGGCGCGGCCAAGTCGGTAACCGGTTCGCGATGAGAGGTAAAGCCGTCGTTGCCTGCGACGCGGGAGTGGGGCAAAGCTGACGGCTGCAAAGGAATCTGGCGGGATTTCATCATGTTTCTGGTAACCGGGGGCGCCGGTTTTATCGGATCGAACGTCGTGGCCGCGTTGAACGACGCCGGGCACAGCGACGTCGCGGTCTGTGACGTGCTTGGACAGGACGGCAAGTGGCGGAACCTGGCCAAGCGCCAGCTTGCCGATGTCGTTCCGCCGGCCGAACTCGGCGACTGGCTGAAAGGGCGGCGGCTCACCGCCGTGATCCATCTCGGCGCCATCTCCGAGACCACGGCAACCGACGGCGATCTGGTGATCGAGACCAATTTCCGCCTCTCGATGCGGCTGCTCGACTGGTGCACGGCGAATGCCACGCCGTTCATCTATGCCTCCTCGGCCGCGACCTATGGCGACGGCGAACGGGGGTTCGACGACGACGCGTCGGTCGAGGCGCTGAAGCGCCTGCGGCCGATGAACCTGTACGGCTGGAGCAAGAACCTGTTCGATCTTGCGGTCGCCGAGCGGGTGGCGAAGGGCGAGCGTCTGCCGCCGCAATGGGCCGGGCTGAAATTCTTCAACGTGTTCGGCCCCAATGAATATCACAAGGGCCCGATGATGAGCGTGCTGGCGCGCCGCTTCGACGACATCAAGGCGGGCCGTGTCGTGCAGCTGTTCAAGTCGCATCGCGAGGGCATCGCCGACGGCGATCAGCGCCGCGACTTCATCTATGTCGACGACGTCGTGCGGGTGATGATGTGGCTGATCGCGACGCCGCGGGTCTCCGGGCTGTTCAATGTCGGTACCGGCAAGGCGCGCAGCTTCAGGGACCTGATCGTCTCGGCCTATGGCGCGCTCGGGCTCGAGCCGAACATCCAGTATGTCGACATGCCCGAGCAGATTCGCGGCAGCTACCAGTACTTCACCCAGAGCGCCGTCGATCGTCTCGGGCGCGCCGGATACAATGGCGGTTTCACCCGCCTGGAAGACGCAGTCGGGGCCTATGTGACGGGCTTTCTCGATCGCGCGGATCGCTATCGCTAGTGCGGATGACGGTGACTGATGTTCGATTTTGAAGCGATCTCGCGTGCAATGTCCGGCCAGACCGTGCTCTGCGTCGGCGACCTCATGCTCGACGAGTTCGTCTATGGCGAGGTGTCGCGAATCTCGCCGGAGGCGCCGGCGCCGGTGATCGCGGTCAGGCGCAGCGAGACCAATATCGGCGGCGCCGGCAACGTCGCGCGCAACATCGCCGCGCTTGGCGGGCGCTGCATCTTCGTCGGCCTGATCGGCGAGGATGCCGCCGGCGCGGTGCTGGCCGAGGCGCTGGCGAAGGAGGCCGCTATCGAGGCCGTGCTGGTGCGCGACGCCGCGCGTCCGACCACGCGCAAGGTGCGCTTCGTCTCCGAGCAATTCTCGACCCACATGCTGCGCTCCGACTGGGAGCTCGCCGCGCCGGCCGCGTCGGCCATCGAGCAGCAGCTGATCGATGCGATCCTGCCGCGTCTTGCGCGGGCCGACATCGTGCTGCTGTCGGACTACGCCAAGGGCGTGCTCACCGCGCGCGTGATCCGCAATGTGATCGACGCGGCGCGCCAGGCGCAAAAGCGCGTCATCGTCGACCCCAAGAGCGCCAATCTCGCGATCTATCGCGGCGCGACCGTGCTGACGCCGAACCGCAAGGAATTCGCCGAAGCGACCCGCAGCCGCGCCGACAGCCACGACAGCATCGCGCAGGCCGCGCCCGATGCGATGTATCTCGCGGATTGCGAGGCGATGCTGGTGACGCAGGGCGAGCGCGGCATGACGCTGGTGACGCGCGGCGGCGAGTCGATCCACGTGCCGGCGCTGCCGGTCAAGGTGCGCGATGTCTCCGGCGCGGGCGATACCGTTGCCGCGGCGCTGGCGCTGGCGCTGGCGGGCGGCGCCGATTGGGAAGGCGCGCTGCGGATCGCGAGCGCGGCGGCGGCGGTTGCGGTCGGCAAGACCGGCACCGCGATCGTCAAATCCGCCGAATTGCGCCGAAGGATCCTGCCGCACGCTTCGTTGGCGGCCGAGGAGAAGATCGTCCCGGCCGGCGGCGACATCGATGCACATCTCGAGGAGTGGCGCCGGCAGGATCTGCGCATCGGCTTCACCAATGGCTGCTTCGACATTCTGCATCCCGGCCACGTCAAGGTGCTGACCGCCGCGCGCGGCGCCTGTGACCGCCTGGTCGTCGGGCTGAACAGCGACGCCTCGGTGAAGCGGCTGAAGGGCGAGGGACGTCCGGTGCAGGACGAGCGCGCCCGCGCCGAGGTGCTGGCGGCGCTGGAAGCCGTCGACCTCGTCGCGATCTTCGAGGAGGACACGCCGATCAATCTGATCACGCAGGTGCGACCGAGCGTGCTGGTCAAGGGCGGCGACTATACCCGCGAGCAGGTGGTCGGCCACGAGATCGTCGAAGCCGCCGGCGGCGAGGTGGTGCTGGTCGAGATTCTGGCCGGCCACAGCACGACGTCGCTTGTTGCGCGGGCCCGTGAGGGCAAGGCGTGAGCGCAAGCATGGCATCCCCGGCAGGCGCCGCGGCGTGTCCGGCCTGGCGCGATCCGGCGCGCTGGCAGACCGCGACCGATGTGGTCGCGGTCCTGATTGCGCTGTCGCTGCCGTGGTCGACCTCGCTGGTCGGCATCTTCGGCGTGGTGCTGCTGATCGCGATTGCGCCGACGGTCGATCTGAAGGCGTTCTGGGCGCTGCTGAAGCGGCCGATCTGCCTGGCGCCGGTCGCGTTGTTTTGCCTCGCGCTTGTCGGCACGCTCTGGTCGGACGCCGCCTGGGGCGCGCGATTCTACGCGGTCGGACCGACCGCAAAGCTCCTGGTGCTTCCGGTCCTGCTCTATCATTTCCAGCGCTCGGCCCGCGGGACTTGGGTGTTTGTCGCCTTTCTGGTCTCCTGCACGCTGTTGATGCTGATGTCCTGGCTGGTGCTTGCCTATCCGCACCTCGCGCTGAGGGCGCCCGCGCCTGGCGAGCAGGGCGTCTTCGTCAAGAACTACATCGACCAGAGCCAGGAATTCACGTTGTGCGCGGTCGCGCTGGCCTATCCGATCGTGATGCTGCTGCGGACCAAACGCATCCTGCCGGCCATGTTGCTGATCGCGATTGCGCTCAGCCTGTTCGCCAACATGGCGATGGTGGTGGTGTCGCGCACTGCATTGGTGACGGTTCCGATCATGTTCGCGGTGTTTGCGCTGCTCCATCTGCGCTGGCGCAGCATCGTCCTGATCCTTTGCGCGGCCGCCGCGTTAGCCGTGGTGGCGTGGTACGGCTCAGCGCAATTGCGCTCGACGGCGGAGTCATTCGAGCGCGACTACAAGCTCTACATGCAGCGCAACGAGCCGACCTCGCTCGGCTTGCGGCTCGAATTCTGGCGCAAGTCGCTCGGCTTCTTCGCCGAGGCTCCGGTCATCGGCCACGGCACCGGCGCGACGCGGGGCCTGTTCGAGCGCGTCGCGAAGGGTGGTGTGACCCAGGCTTCCGGCGAAGTGATCGGAAACCCCCACAATCAAACGTTGAACGTCGCCGTGCAGTGGGGCATTGTGGGTGTAGCGATACTGTACGCGATGTGGCTCCTGCACCTTTTGCTGTTCCGCGGCGGCGGTCTCGTCGACTGGATCGGGCTTCTCGTCGTGGTACAGAATATTTCTAGTTCGTTGTTTAATTCACACATCTTCGACTTTCATGAGGGCTGGATGTATGTGCTGGGCGTCGGAGTTGCGGGCGGCATGGCGTTGAAGGGGCAATTGGGGGCCGATATGGAACCCGAACCTCCTGCTCGTCCATGATCGCTGGCAAGGGCTCTGCAGATACGCTATCAGCCTGCCAATGTCCCATCGCGAACTCCCAGTTGCCGGCAACCCGTCCGTTAGATGACGCGCCTTTCACAATTCACCCTGCGCAATTTCCTGATTTTGGTGCATGACGCGCTCGCGACGACGTTTGCGTTGCTGGGGAGCTTCTATCTGCGTTTCGAGGGCAGCCTCCTTACCGATCGACTGCCGCATCTGCTGCTGATTCTGCCCTGGTTCGTGCTTTTCAGCGTTTTCGTCAGCTATTTCTCCAATCTGACCACGGCGAAATGGCGCTTCACCTCGCTGCCGGACGCGGTGAATATTCTGCGGGTTGCAGCTGTGCTGACGCTGGCACTGGTCGTGCTGGACTACGTCTACTTCTTCACCGGAACGAATTCGCAAAGCCCGGTGTTCCTCGGCCGGGTCACGATCATCCTGTTCTTCTTCCTCGAGGTGTTCGCGCTGAGCGCGTTGCGTCTCGGCTACCGCTATTTCCGCTACTCGCGCACGCGCCTGCATGCCCGATCCGACAATGCCGCGCCGGCGCTGCTGGTCGGACGTACGGCCGATGCCGAAGTCGTGCTGCGCGGCATCGAGAATGGCGCGATCAAGCGGCTCTGGCCGGTCGGCGTGCTCTCGCCGTCGGACGCGGACCGCGGCCAGATGATCCGCAACATTCCCGTGGTCGGCGGCGTCGACGACATCGAGGCGGTGATTCGGGATTTCGAGACCCGCCAGCGGCCGATCAAGCGCGTGGTCATGACACCGTCGGCCTTCGAACCCGAAGCGCATCCGGAAAGCGTGCTGATGCGCGCCCGGCGGCTCGGTGTGATGGTCAGTCGGCTGCCGTCGCTGGAGGGCGGCGACGCGCCGCGACTGACCAACGTCGCCGTCGAGGACCTGCTGCTGCGCCCGAGCCAGAAGATCGACTACGCGCGGCTCGAGACGCTGGTGAGGGGCAAGTCCGTCATCGTGACCGGCGGCGGCGGCTCGATCGGCGCCGAAATCTGCGAACGGGTCGCGACCTTCGGCGCGGCGCGCCTCCTGGTCGTTGAGAACTCGGAGCCGGCGCTCTATGCGGTCACCGAGGCGCTGTCGGCGCGCGACTCCGGTCCCGAGATCGAGGGCCGGATCGCCGATATCCGGGATCGCGAGCGCATCACGCGGCTGATGAGCGAGTTCAAGCCCGACATCGTGTTCCATGCCGCGGCGCTCAAGCATGTGCCGATCCTGGAGCGCGACTGGAGCGAAGGCGTCAAGACCAACATCTTCGGGTCGGTGAACGTGGCCGACGCCGCGCATGCCGCGGGCGCCAGCGCGATGGTGATGATCTCGACCGACAAGGCGATCGAGCCGGTGTCGATGCTGGGCCTGACCAAGCGGTTCGCCGAGATGTATTGTCAGGCGCTGGACCATGACCTGATGACCGAGGCAAGGGGCAAGCCGCACATGCGGCTGATCTCGGTGCGGTTCGGCAATGTGCTGGCGTCCAATGGATCGGTGGTGCCGAAATTCAAGGCGCAGATCGAGACCGGCGGACCGATCACGGTGACCCATCCGGACATGGTTCGCTACTTCATGACGATCCGCGAGGCCTGCGATCTCGTGATCACCGCAGCGACGCACGCCGTGACGCCGGCGCGGCCCGACGTCTCGGTCTACGTGCTGAACATGGGGCAACCGGTGAAGATCGTCGATCTCGCCGAGCGGATGATCCGTCTGTCGGGTCTGCAACCCGGCGTCGACGTCGAGATCGTGTTCAGCGGCATCCGTCCCGGCGAGCGGCTGAACGAGATCCTGTTCGCAAGCCAGGAGCCGACGCTCGAAATCGGCGTCGCCGGCGTCATGGCGGCCAAGCCGAACCAGCCTCCGATGTCGACGCTGCGCAAGTGGCTTGCGGCGCTGGAGGATGCGATCGAGAGAGATGACCGTGTGACCATCCGCGCCGTCCTTCAGGACGCCGTGCCCGAGTTCGGATCGAATGCCGCCTGACCGCGCCGTTCTGCGGACGCCGAGACAGGACCGTTTCGAAAGCCATTGATGCCTAGTTCTCGAAAAGTCGTGGTCGTCAGCCAGCACTATCCGCCGGACCACAGCACGACCGCCGCGATCATGTCTGCGATCGCCGAACGGATCGCGCAGGAGTCGGAGGTGATGGTGGTCTCCGGGATGCCGGGCTCGGCGCGGGCACCGGCGCCCGGGCGGCCCACCGTCGTCGAGATCAGGAACTGGCTGCCGGGAAAGGCGGCGCTGATCAAGCGCGCGCTGGCCGAGGCGCTGTTCACCGCCCGGATCTTCTTTGCGCTGTTGTCGCGCCTGAAGCGGGGCGATGTGGCGCTGACGGTGACCGCTCCCTTCGCGCTGCCCTATGCGGTTGCCGCCGCGGCAAGGTTGAAGGGGGCCAAGTCGGCGCTGATCCTGCACGACCTGTTTCCCGATGTGCTCGTGATGGCCGGGCTGCTGCGGCCGTCCTCGCTGGTCGCGCGGGCGATGCGCACGATCAATGCGCTGATGTTCCGAGCCCTGAACGCTGTCATCGTGATCGGCCGCGACGCCGAGAAGCTGCTGCTGCGATATGGCGGCATGACTCAGGACAAGATCAGGTTCATCCCGAACTGGGCCACGCTCGACCCCGGCAACCGTCCCGTCAGCCCCGACAATCCGTTTCGCAAGGCCATCGCCGCCCGCTTCGTCGTCGGGCTGTCCGGCAATCTCGGCTTCACCCACGATCCGGACATCGTGTTCGAGGCCGCGCGGCTGTTGCGTGACGAAGGCGAGATCCATTTCCTGCTCTCGGGATGGGGCATCGGCTTCGCGCGGCTCAAGGAGCTGCAGGCCACCGCGCGGCTTGCCAACGTCACGCTGGTCGACCGCGTCGCGGACAGCGAGCTGGATGCGCTGCTCTCCAGCGCGGACGTCTGGCTCATTCCCTATCGCAAGGACGTCGCCGGCGTGTCGGTGCCGAGCCGGTTCTATAATCTGCTCGCGGCCGGCCGGCCCGTCATTCTCGTCTCCGAGCCCGAGGCCGAGGCCGCGCTCACCGTCAGCGAAAACCGGCTGGGCTGGGTCGTCACGCCGGGAAGGCCCGATCAACTCGCCGATGCCATCCGCCTGGCGTCGCGATCGCAAGACGCTGCGATGGCCGAGCGCGCCGTCGCGACCGCGCGGACCTTCAGTCCGGAGCGGGCGCTGGCGAGCTATGCTGCGCTGGTCCAGGAGCTGCTATCCAATCGCGATGTGGAGCGGACGGTATGAATGACGGTCGCCGGACGGTTCTGGTCACGGGCGCCAGCGGCTTTGTCGGCCGCCATGTGGTGCCCGTATTGGCGCGCAACGGCTGGGTGGTGCGACGCGCGGTGCGAACCGCGCCGCAGGATGCGAACGACGTGACGATCGGCTCGCTCAGCCCGGTCACCGATTGGAGCGCCGCGCTCGATGGCGTGGACGCGGTGGTTCATCTTGCGGCCCGCGTTCACCAGCAGTCCGACGAACAGGCGATAGAGCTCTACCGCAACGTCAATATCGAGGGCACGCTGCATCTGGCGCGCTCCGCGGCCGCTGCCGGCGTGCGCGATTTCATCTTCGTCAGCACGATCCTGGTACATGGGCGCAGCAATTACGGGCGTCCTCCGTTTCGCGAGGACGATGTCCTGACACCGCGCGGCCTCTACGGAAACTCGAAGGCGGCCGCCGAGGTTGGCTTGAAGGAAATTGTGCCGGGCAGCGGCATGAGGGTGACCGTCATCAGGCCGCCGCTGATCTACGGCGCCGGCGCCAAGGGAAATTTCGCGTTGCTCAAGCGTGCCGTGATCAATCGCATGCCGCTACCGCTCGCCTATGTGAAGAATCGCCGCGCGTTCGTGTCGGCGGAAAACCTCGCGTCGTTCATCTTGCACCGGTTGTCGCACCCGGGAAGCGATTTCGACGTGTTCCTGGTGGCTGACCGCGAGCAGGTGTCGACGCGGGAATTCGTCGAGCGCCTGGCCCGGGCGGCGGATACCTCGCCGCGTCTGTTCTGGCTGCCGGCGCCGCTGTTGAAGATGGCGCTCGGGATCAGCGGCCGCAAGGAAGCCTATGACAGCCTGTTCGCCTCGCTCGAACTTGATCTTTCCAAGATCGCGGGCACCGGATGGCAGCAGCCGATCAGCCTCGACGAGGGGCTGCGGCGCGCGCTACGCCAAACGGATAGCTGAGCTGAGGCGATCAGAGCGGTCGCGAGAACCGCCGCAGCTGCCGGGCGACGGCGAGCGCACCGGCCAGCAGCAGCGCGATGTCTGCGGTGGGCGAATTGAGGGCGACCGAGGCGAATGCGAGCAGCGCCAGCACCGCGTTCAGCGCAAACACCTCGCCGACGACGCGCCACACCGTGAATCCGTTGTCGGTCGCGCGCTGGTAGAAGTGCGAGCGATGCGCGGCCCAGAAAGGCTCGCGCCGCGCCATGCGGCGAAACAGCGTGACCGTCGCGTCCGTCAAATAGTACAGCGGCAGCAGCAGCGCGGCGGCGAACTGCCGATGCAGGGCGAGCTCGAGCAGGCACCAGCCGAGCAGCAAGCCGATCGGCAGGCTGCCGACATCGCCGAGGAATATCCTTGCGACCGGTCGGTTGAACGGCGCGAAGCCGAGCAGCGCGCCGCACAGCGCTGCCGCGACCAGCGCGGGAGCTGCGGGGACATAGCCGAAGCTGCCGAGCAGGGCGATCGCCACGGTGATCGGCACGGCCTCGGCCGCGGTCATCAGGTCGAGCCCGTCCATGAAGTTGACGAGGTTCACGAACCAGAGGCCGGCGATCAGCAGCAGGCCGCGTTCGAGCCAGACCGGGCTGGCCGGAACCAGCCTGAGACCATCAGGCGCGGAAAACACCACGGCCGCAACGGCGGCGGCCTGCAGCAACAGCCGCGGGACGACGGGCAGCGAGCGGATGTCGTCGGCAAAGCCCACCACCGCAATGAACAGGCAGGCCGCGAAGACGATGAACGGAATCGTCAGGTCCTGCGATCCGGCCAGGACGATGACGATCCCGCCCGCCAGCAGCGTCGCCGCCGTGACCGCGATGCCGGCACCCTGCGGCGTCGGAATACGGTGCGACGAGCGCGCATTCGGCTTCGCCAGCGCCACACGCAGCAGCAGCGGCCGCGTCGCCTGGATCAGGACAGCCGAGATCGACGCAGCCAGGACCGCTGCGATCAATGACAGGAGGATTTCGAAAGCGCTCATTGTGGTCCGGCTATTGCGATCCCGGGATTCGCGGTTGCGATCCCGGGACTTCGATCGGTTCTGTGCCCTTGGCGGCCTTCTCCGGGCTCAGGATCCACACCAGGCCGCCAAACACGCCAACCACGAACGATACCGCGCCGAACAACAGCGAGATGTTGACGCCCTCATTGGCGATCAATCCGGCGTAGCCGAAGGCCAGCGCCATCGTGGCCTCGCGCACGCCCCAGCCCGCGATCGAGATCGGCATCATCGTGATCAGCATCACCGGCGGCAACAACTGGAAGATCTGGCCGAAGGTGACAGGGGCCGTGATCGACTTCACCACGCACCAGGCGATCACGACCGTCACCACGTGAATGGCGATCGAGAGGATTGCGACCCTCAATCCGCGCTTGCGGCTGAACAACACCCGGTTCGCGATGACAGCGCAGGCGTGGATGTGATGCGTCGCCCACCATTGCTTCAGCCAGGCCCACGGCAACACGCCGATCAGCAGGAAGCCAAATCCGGCCGCGAGTGCGGCGAGGTCGAGAAGCAGCAACGCCATCCGGCCGTGGGAATCGGAAATCAGCCGATAGCTCCAGGGCAGGGTGGCGGCGATGACGACGGCGAGGGCGATCAGTCCGATCGCGCGATCGACGAAAATCGAATAGGTGGCTGCGCGCCACCCCGCACCGGCGCGCGCGACGAGCCAAAGCCGGACCGCGTCGCCGCCGATCGAGGACGGCAGTGTCTGGTTGAAGAAGGTGCCGATCACGTTGAAGCGCATGGCCTGACCGGTCTCCAGCGGGGCGCCGCACTCCACGCTGATCTCCCGCCAGCGCAACACGCCGAGAAAGATCTGCAGGAACGTGACCGCGATCGCGAGACCGAGCCAGCCCAGGCTCTCGACCTGGATCCGGGAGGCGAGGTCGTACAGATTGACCTTGCGCAGCGAGAAATAGAGCAGCGCGGCCGAGATCAGGATCTTGACGGTCGAAAGCAGGATTCGGCGCATTTCCGTTCGCGCTGCCAGGTTTCAGAATGTGTCAAAAACAGCGCAAAACGCTTTCGCGCGCCCAAATTCGCCGCCTTGGTATGGTTTCCGCGCCGATCTGGCAATACCCGTACTGGTCCCTATTGCGGCAGGCGCGAAGGGGTGGCTAAAGAGGCCGGAACGGGGGACGGCCGGCCACTCACCGGGGATTTACGTTACCGGTAAAATCCGACCAGACGCGTGGGGGCGCGTGCTACTGCTTGGATAGTGCTTCCGAGGCAACAGGGCCGCCGGCTGCGACGGCCCGGGCCGATTTGGTGTGTCGTCCGCAGGCGGATAGGACAGATTTGCACGACAGGACTTGAGGCATCGATGGATCGACGAATTATTCCCCTGATCATGTGCGGCGGCGCAGGCACGCGCCTGTGGCCGGCGTCACGCGAGGTGCATCCGAAGCAGTTCCTGTCGCTGTTCGGGGCCCGCTCGACCTTCCAGGAGACGCTGCTGCGGGTCTCCGACGCCGGCCTGTTCGAGCGTCCGATCGTGATCACCAACGAGGCCTATCGCTTCATGGTGCTGGAGCAGCTGGCCGAGATCGGCCGTGAGGCCGACGTGCTGCTGGAGCCGATGCGCCGCGACTCGGGGCCGGCGATCGCGGCCGGTGCGGCGTTCGCGCAGAGCCGCGACAGCGAAGCGATCGTGCTGGCGCTGGCCGCCGACCATCTGGTGCGGGACACCGCGGCTTTCGTTGCCGCGTGCCGCGGCGGGTTGGTGGCCGCGGACGCCGGCCGCATCGTGACATTCGGCGTCAAGCCGGAGCGGCCGGCTACCGAATACGGCTACATCAATCCGGGTGAGGCGGTCGCCGGCGAGGTGCGCACGGTGGCGAAATTCGTCGAGAAGCCGGATGCCGCGACGGCGGCGGGCTATATCGATGCAGGCTATCTCTGGAACAGCGGCAACTTCATGTTCCGCGCCGGCGTGCTGCTCGACGAGTACCGCAATGTCGATGCGGACAGCGTGGCCTCGGTGGAGCAGTCGGTTGCGTCGGCGGCGCGCGATCTCGGCTTCGTCAAGCTCGATGCACAGGCCTTCGGCGCGGCGAAGGCGATCTCGATCGATTACGCCGTCATGGAGAAGACATCGCGTGCCGCGGTGGTGCCGGTGGCATGCGGCTGGTCAGACATCGGCTCGTGGCGTCAGGTCTGGGAGCTGTCGGACAAGGACAGCCTCGGCAACGCTGCGCGCGGCACTGCGGTGTTCGAGGACTCCCGCAATTGCAACGTCTCGACCGACCGGGCGCTGGTTGCGCTCGAAGGCGTCGATGACCTCGTCGTGGTCGCGACCCAGGACGCCGTGCTGGTGTCGCGCCAGAAGGACGCCAACGGGCTGAAGCGGCTGGTCGCGAAATTGAAAGTGGCGGCGCCGGAGGTGACCGAGAATCACATCAAGGTGCATCGCCCCTGGGGCTCCTATCAGTCGGTCGACAATGGCGATCGCCACCAGGTCAAGCGCATCGTCGTCAAGCCGGGCGGACGGCTGTCGCTGCAGAAGCACCATCACCGCTCCGAGCACTGGATCGTGGTGCGCGGCACCGCGCAGGTCACCGTCAACGAGCTGATCAAGACGGTGCACGAGAACGAATCGATCTACATCCCGATCGGCGCGGTGCACCGGCTGGAGAACCCGGGCAAGATCCAGCTCGAGCTGATCGAGGTGCAGACCGGCAGCTACCTCGGCGAGGACGACATCATCCGCATCGAGGATGACTATCGGCGCACCTGAGGCGAACGGGCCCCGCGCTCAAGATCGAGTCGCGGGCGATGTAACTCTTTGAATCAAAACGTGTCCGGATTTCGCCGTTGGCATTCGCCACATTTGTGACGCCGTGCTATAGCGGCTGCCAACGAAGCGGGTCGTGATTTGCGCCAAAGGCGCGGATCGGGCAGAGGGGCCTTGGTGCTGATTCCCTCGGAGCTGGGATGGCTCCCTGAGAAGCCGGGACAACCGCCAGAACGTTACTTGGGGTCTACGATATGAATGCAAAAATGTCCGCAGCGGGCGCGAAGGCCGATATCGGCCGCGCATTGCGCGTCGGCGTGATCGGCGCCGGCGTGATGGGCAGCAACCATGCCCGCGTGCTGGCCGGGCTGCCCGGGGTGCTGTTGATCGGCATCGTCGATCCGCTGCCGGAACATCGCACGCGCGCCATCGACCTCGTCGGCTGCCGCGCCTTCGAAAGCCTCGATCAGCTGTTCGCCGAGGGCATCGATGCGGTGACGATCGCAGCCCCCACCCATCTGCATCACGAGATCGCGCTCGCCTGCATCGCGCGCAACATTCACATCCTGGTCGAGAAGCCGGTCGCATCCACGGTCGAAGAGGGCCGCGAGATCGTCGCGGCCGCCGAGCGGGCCGGCGTCACGCTGATGGTCGGCCATGTCGAGCGTTTCAATCCGGCGGTCGCCGCGATCAAGAAGGCGATCTCGGGCGAGGACATCCTGTCGATCGGCATCACCCGGGTCGGCCCGTTCCCGCCGCGAATGTCCAATGTCGGCGTCGTGATCGATCTTGCCGTGCACGACATCGACCTGATCCGCTGGTTCACCGAGTCCGACATCGTCGAAGTGCAGCCGCAGCTCTCGAGCGCGGTCGCCGAGCGCGAGGATATCGCGCTGCTGCAGTTCCGTACCGCGTCCGGCGTGCTCGCCCACATCAACACCAACTGGCTGACGCCGTTCAAGGCGCGCAACGTGACCGTCGCAACCCGCGGCAAGTATGTGATGGGCGATCTGCTCACGCGTCAGGTCACCGAGTGTTTCGGCTTCAAGCCGGACGGCAGCTATTCGATGCGTCATCTGCCGGTCGGTCATGACGAGCCGCTGCGCGCCGAACTGATCGCCTTCCTCGATGCCGTGCGCGGCGGCAAGCTGCCGGCCGTGTCCGGCGACGAGGGCGTGGCGAGCCTCGAGATCGCGATCCGCTGCCTGGAATCGCCCGCCAGGCCCGCCGCCTCGACGATGCGCAAGGGGCCGCGCCGCATCGCCGGCTGATTGTCCATTCATTCAACACGTGCAAAGAGCTTCCATGAACCAGCATATGCAGCTTGAGCCCATTCCCTTCATCGATATCGCCGCGCAGCGCCGGCGGCTCGGCAAGTCGATCGATGACGCGGTCGCGCGCGTGCTCGACCATTGCCAGTTCATCAACGGTCCCGAAGTGACCGCGCTGGAGAAGGCGCTGGCGGATTATAGCGGCGCCAAGCATGTGGTCAGCTGTGCGAGCGGCACGGACGCGCTCTTGATGGTCCTGATGGCGAAGAATGTCGGGCCGGGCGACGCGGTGCTGTGCCCGACCTTCACCTTCTGCGCGACCGGCGAGGTCGTGACGCTGACCGGCGCGACGCCGGTTTTCGTCGATGTCGATGAGGAGACCTTCAACATCGACGTCAACTCGCTGAAGCGCGGCATCGCGACGGCGCGCGCGCGCGGGCTGAAGCCGGTCGCCGTGATCCCGGTCGACCTGTTCGGCCAGAGCGCCGATCACGATGCGATCGGCGCGGTCGCCGAGGCCGAGGGGCTTTTCGTACTTGACGATGCCGCGCAGGGCTTTGGCGCCACCTACAAGAACCGCAAGCTCGGCACTTTCGGGCTCGCGACCGGGACCAGCTTCTTCCCGGCCAAGCCGCTCGGCTGCTTCGGCGACGGCGGCGCGATCTTCACCGACGACGAGGAGCTCGCGCGCACCCTGCGCAGCATCCGCGTGCACGGCCAGGGCTCGGACAAGTACGACAATGTGCGGCTCGGCCTCACGGCGCGGCTCGACACCATGCAGGCGGCGATCCTGCTCGAGAAGCTGAAGATTTTCGACGACGAGATCGCGGCGCGCAACAAGGTGGCGGAGCGCTATTCGCGCGCGCTCGGCAACCTCGTCGCGGTGCCGCGCCTTGCGCCGGGCTGTACCTCGGTGTGGGCGCAGTACACCATCCGCCTGTCCGACGGCATCGATCGTGACACTTTCGCGGCGGCCCTGAAGGCGCACGGCGTCCCGACCATGATCTACTATCCCAAATCGGTGCACCAGCAGACGGCCTACAGCCACTATCCGGTTGCCGACGGCGGCCTGCCGGTCAGCGAGCGCCTGTCCAAGGACGTCATCGCCCTGCCGATGCACCCCTATCTCGACGAGGCGACGCAGGACCGCGTCATCCAGGCTGTGCGCAGCGCGCTACAGGCATGATCCCGAAAAGTGGCTTCCGGTTTTCGGGCAGGATCATGCCTAAATCGTTAACGGCCTGACAGGAAACTTTTTCGTACCGTAATCATGCGCTAGAAGCAGCGCATGCTTGGGCGCATCTTCACCGTCGGCGGCTATACCCTGCTATCGCGGGTCACCGGGTTCGCGCGCGACATCATGCTCGCGGCGATCCTCGGCGCCGGGCCGGTTGCCGACGCCTTCTTCGTGGCTCTGCGGCTGCCCAATCATTTCCGCGCGATCTTTGCCGAAGGCGCCTTCAACGCCGCCTTCGTGCCGGCCTATGCCCATGTCCATGGCGAGCGCGGTGAGGCGTCGGCGCGGCTGTTCGCCGACCGCATCTTCACGCTGCTGTTCGCCTCGCAGGTGATCCTGCTGGCGGTGGCGATGGCGTTCATGCCGCAGGCGATGAGCATCCTCGCGCCGGGCTTCACCGAGGACGCGGCGCAGCGCAAGCTCGCGATCGAGCTGACGCGGATCACCTTTCCCTATCTGCTGCTGATCACGCTGGTGACACTCTATGGCGGCATGCTCAATGTGATGCATCGATTCGCCAGCGCGGCCGCGGCGCCGATCTTCCTCAACCTTGCCATGATGATGACGCTGGCGCTCGCGGCGTTCTTTCCGAGCGCCGGCCATGCCGCGGCCTGGGGCGTGCTGATCTCGGGCTTCCTGCAATTCTTCCTGCTCGCCGGCGACCTGGCGCGCCACGGCGGCCTGCCGCGGTTCGCGCCCTTGAAGCTCGACGAGGACGTTCGCGGCTTCTTCCGCGCGCTGGGGCCGGCGACGCTGGGCTCGATGGGCACGCAGGTCGCGCTGTTCGCCGACACCATCATCGCGACCTTCCTCCCCGCAGGCGCGCTGTCGGCGCTGTATTATGCCGACCGCCTGAACCAATTGCCGATCGGCGTGATCGGGATCGCAATCGGCACCGTGCTGCTGCCGGAGATGTCGCGGCGGCTGAGCGCAGACGACCACGCCGGCGCGATGGCCGCGCAGCGCCGCGCCTTCGATTTCACGCTGCTGTTCTCGGTGCCGTTCGTGGCGGCGTTCCTGACGGTCGCCGATCCGATCATGCGCGCGATGTTCGCCCGCGGTGCCTTCTCCAAGGCCGATGCCGCAAGTGCCGGCGCCACGCTCGCGGCCTATGCGGTGGGGCTCATTCCGTTCGTGATGATCCGCAGCGCGGTTGCGACCTTCTACGCCCGCAAGGACACCGCAACGCCGGTAAAAGCGGCGCTGACCGGGGTCGCGGTCAACGTCGCGCTGAAGATCGCGCTGGTCGGCACGCTGGCGCAGGTCGGGCTCGCGCTCGCGACCGCAATCGGGGCCTGGGTCAATCTGCTGCTGGTGCTGATGTTTGCCGTGCGCCGCGGCTACCTCGCGCTCGATCGCGCGCTGATCCGCTCGTTCGGCACCTTCGCGCTGTGCGGCGTGCTGCTCGCGGTCGCGCTGTGGCTGACCTCGCATTTCGCGGTGGTGTGGTTCGCGCCGATGCAGATCTTTCGCGACGAACTGATCCTGCTGCTGCTGATTGCGGTCGGCGTCTTCGTCTATGCCCTCTCGATCCTCACGCTGTTCGGCCGCGGCTGGCTGTTCGCGCTCCGCCGCGTATAGTTTTACCTGTCAAATCAAATGCATAGGAGGCGGCTGTGTGATAGCGCCGCGCGCGGCGGAAAGCGGTTTGCGCTTCGCTGACAACCACGCCAATATGCATGCAAACAACCAAGGCAATTGGAGAGACGATGGCAGCTCCCATCAAATTCGGCGTCGGACAAAGTGTGCGGCGCAAGGAGGACGACGCTCTGATTCGCGGCAGGGGCCGCTACACCGACGACGTTGCACCGTCTCCCGCATTGCACGCGCTGATGCTGCGCTCGCCGCATGCGCACGCGACCTATACGATCGATGCCGGCAAGGCCCGCGGCATGCCCGGCGTGGCGCTGATCCTGACCGCGGCCGACGTCGCCGAGCTCGGCGGCCTGCCGTGCCTGTTCAATCTCGAAACCGATCCGTTCACCGCACCGCCTTATCCGATCCTCGCCAAGGACGAGGTGCGCCATGTCGGCGACGCGGTGGCCTTCGTGGTCGCCGATACCGTCGATCATGCCCGTGACGCGATCGAGGCGATCGACGTCAAATGGACGCCGCTGCCGGCGGCGGTCGGCCTCGTCAATGCGGTGAAGAAGGACGCGCCGCAGGTCTGGCCGGATAAGCCCGGCAATGTGCTGTTCGACGTCTCGATCGGCGACAAGAAGGCCGCCGAGGACGCGTTCGCCAAGGCGCATGCGGTGGCCGAGATCACCATCGTCAATCCGCGCGTCATCACCAATTTCATGGAGACGCGCGCCGCGGTCGCGGAATATGACGCCAAGAAGGACCATCTGACGCTGACGATCGGCAGCCAGGGCAGCCACCGCCTGCGCGAGATCCTCTGCGACATGATCCTGAAGATGCCGAAGGAGAACATGCGGGTGATCTGCCCGGATGTCGGCGGCGGTTTCGGCACCAAGCTGTTTCCCTATCGCGAATATGCGCTGATCTCGGTCGCCGCGCGCAAGCTCAAGAAGAGTATCAAATGGACGGCCGAGCGCTCCGACCATTTCATGGGCGACGCGCAGGGCCGCGACAATCTCACCACCGCGAAGATGGCGCTCGCCGAGGACGGCAAATTCCTCGGCATGGATGTCGACCTGATGGGCGACATGGGCGCCTATCTCTCGACCTTCGCGCCTTACATCCCGCATGGCGGCGCCGGCATGCTGCCGGGCCTCTATGACATCCAGGCCTTCCACTGCCGGGTCCGCACCGTGTTCACCAACACGGTGCCGGTCGATGCCTATCGCGGCGCCGGCCGCCCGGAGGCCGCCTATGTCATCGAGCGCCTGGTCGATGCCGCCGCGCGCAAGCTCGGCATGACGCCGGACGCCATCCGGCGGAAGAATTTCATTCCGCCGAAGGCGCTGCCGTACACGACAGCGACCGGCAAGGTCTACGACTCCGGCGACTTCGTCGCGCATATGAAGCGCGCGATGGAAATTGCCAACTGGAAGGAGTTTCCGAAGCGCGCCAAGGCCGCCAGAAAGGACGGCCTGGTGCGGGGCATCGGCATGGCGAGCTATGTCGAGGTCTGCGGCACCATGGGCGAGGAGACCGCCAATGTGGCGCTCGATCCCAATGGCGATATCTCGGTCCTGATCGGCACGCAGTCGAGCGGGCAGGGCCACCAGACCGCCTATGCGCAGATCGTCGCCGAGCAGTTCGGCGTGCCGCCCGAGCGCGTCCATGTGCTGCAGGGCGATACCGACAAGATCGCGACCGGCCTCGGCACCGGCGGCTCGGCATCGATCCCGTCCGGCGGCGTCAGCGTGCAGCGCGCGACGCATGATCTCGGCAACAAGCTGAAGGAGCTTGCGGCGCAGGCGCTGGAAGCCGGCGCCGGCGATCTCGAGATCGCCGACGGCCGCATCCGCATCGCCGGCACCGACCGTTCGATCAGCTTTGCCGATCTCGCCAAACGTCCCGGCGGCGATACGTCGAAGATGAATGCGAGCGCGACCTTCGCCAGCGCCGACGGCACCTATCCGAACGGCACCCATCTCGCCGAGGTCGAGATCGATCCCGCCACCGGTATCATCAAGATCGTCGGCTACGTCATCGTCGACGATTTCGGCGTCACGCTCAATCCGCTGATGCTGGCGGGCCAGGTTCATGGCGGCGCGATGCAGGGCATCGGTCAGGCGCTGATGGAGCAGGCGGTGTACAGCCCGGCCGACGGTCAGCTCGTCACCGGCACCTTCATGGACTACGCGCTGCCGCGCGCCTCCGACGGGCCGTCCTTCGTGTTCGAGACCCATAACGTGCCCTGCACGACCAATCCAATGGGCGTGAAGGGCGCGGGCGAGGCCGGCGCGATCGGCTCGTGCCCGGCGGTCGTCAACGCGATCGTCGAGGGGCTGCATCGCGAGTACAAGATCGACCACATCGACATGCCGGCGACGCCGGAGCGGGTCTGGGTCGCGATCCGCGAGGCGCAGCGCCGCCATAATCTGTAACGGGAATCCGCGCGGGAATAAAACCTCGCACTCGGGTTCCTATCGAGAAGCCGTGACTCGCGCGCGCGGGTCACGGCGTTGCTTCGAAACGCTCGCAGGACGGAGAATTCACCGATGAAGCGGATTGTTGTTGTTGTGGGAGGTCTGCTGCTCGGCGCCGGCGCCGTGATGGCCGATCAGAAGATCGCTGTCGAGCAGGACAACCTGATGCGGGGGCAGGCGAAGAGCATGTACGATGTGATCGGCAAGATGGTGAAGGGCGATATCCCCTACGACCAGGCGGCGGTGGATGCGGCGATCGCCGACCTCGAAGCGAGCGTGCCCAGGATCCCGACAGTGTTTGCGACGAATCCTAAGGAAGATGTCAAAAACGCGACCTACGGATCGTCGCCGAAAGTTTGGAAGAGCAAGGCCGATTTCGACTCCAAGGTGCCTCCGGTGTCCAAGGCCATCGCGGACGTCAAGGGCAAGATCAAGGATATCGATGGCCTCAAGGTCGCCTTCAAGTCGATCAACGACCGCTGCTCGGACTGCCACGAGGTGTATCGTGTCAAGCTGAAGTGATTCCGCGGGGACGCGATCCCTGCGGCAGCAGCTGTGGGCGTGAGGAGCAGGCGAGTTGAAAGAGGGCGGATGCCGCGGCATCTGCCCTCTTTCTTGTCGGCCTGCGTTTGAAGCTTACTTCGTCACCTGACCGCGGATCTCACCGCCCGGGTTGGCCGCGGTGTGAACGTTGACATAGTACTTGCCGGCGAGGAGATCGGCGGCCTGCGCGTCGGTCAGCGTTGCGCTGCCTTCGACCGGGCTCGACGTCGCGTTCGGGATCGCGACTGCGACACCGGAATTCTTGCCGGCCTCGGCGGGGCCGTGGAAATGCGCGGCGGTGACCGGGCCCGAGAGGCCGGAATAGGTCACCTTCCAGCTCAACTTCTTGCTGGCGGCATCGTAGTCGATGTCGGCGGTGCCGGTGCCGGCGCTGGTATTCGGCGGCACTTCGCTCTTGCTATCCAGCTTCGCCGTGAACTTCTCGGCAAAGGCCGGACCGGCGAGGGCGATGGCGGCGCCGAGCGTCAGCGTGGCAAGCAAGGTCTTGTTCGACATGGTTCTCTCCCCTTTGACGTCACAGGATGGTTGCAATCTTCAAACAGCAGCTTTTCGGATTTATTCCCCAAATGATCGTGGGTGCGGCAAATTTGATGCGAGCTTGTCCGACTGGTTGCCATCATACTGGTCCATGAACTGACGCGACCAATGACGGATCGGTGAATGCTGCGACGAATTTTCCTCCTGGCGATTCTAGCCGGCGTAATCGGCGTTGGCGTGTTCTGGTGGCTGACGATCCCCGCGACCGTTGCCGCCGACGCGCTGCCGGCCTTTCAGCCTGACCTGGCCAACGGCCTCACAACGTTCAATGCCGGAGGATGTTCCTCCTGCCATGCCGTGCCGAAGCAGGACGACCGCACGAGGCTCGGCGGCGGGCTCGCGATCACCTCGCCGTTCGGCACCTTCTATGCGCCGAACATCTCGCCCGACCCGAACGACGGCATCGGCCGCTGGAGCGAGGCCGATTTCGTCACGGCGGTCATGAAGGGCACCTCGCCATCGGGTGCGCACTATTTCCCGGCGTTTCCGTACCCGTCCTATCAGCACGCCAAGGTCAGCGATGTGCGCGACCTGTTCGCCTATCTGAAGACTTTGCCGCCGGTCGCCGGCAAGGTGCGCGACCACGATTTGCCGTTTCCGTTCAACATCAGGCGCAATGTCGGCGTCTGGAAATTGCTGTTCATGAACGGCAAGCCGTTCATCGCGGATGCAAGCCGCTCCGCGCATTGGTATCGCGGCGCCTATCTCGTCAACAGCTTCGGCCATTGCGCCGAGTGCCACAGCCCGCGCAATGTCCTCGGCGGCATCGTCACCGCGCAGCGCTTTGCCGGTGGTCCGAATCCGGAGGGCGAAGGCTGGGTGCCCAACATCACGCCGAGGGGGATCTCGGACTGGAGTGTGAAGGATATTGCCTATTTCCTCGAGAGCGGCCAGACGCCGGACGGCGATAGCGCGGGCGGATCCATGGTGCGCGTGATCCGCAATACCTCGCAACTCTCGTCGTCCGACCGCGATGCGATCGCCGAGTACATCAAGTCGCTGCCGCCGGTCGAGGGACCGCCGAAGCCGGTGAAGAAGGAGAAGGAGAAGGAGTCGTAAAGCCGGATGAGCTTTGGTTGAACCGGCTCGCCGCGGTTTCGGTTCACCTCTCCCAAGGGAGAGGTGAACTTTCGACGCCGTTCAAGCTCGACCCAATCACATCATGCGCTCGTGGGCGCGATCTACTTTGCGCCGAACGCCTTGAAGGTGATGATGGTGAGCGTGTCCTGGATGCCCGGGATCACCTGAACCTTCTCGTTGATGAAATGGCCGATGTCGGTGTCGTGGTCGACGTAGAACTTGACCAGGAGGTCGTAGTTGCCCGCGGTGGAATAGATCTCGGACGCAATCTCGGCCTCCGCCAGCGCGTTGGCGACGGTGTAGGACTGGCCGAGCTTGCATTTGATCTGGACGAAGAAAGGAACCATCAAAGTCGTCTCCGGGGATTTCCGCGACTATAGGCCCAAAACGGGCGGCCAAGGCAAGGGGACAAGAAGCGGGCAAGGCAGCGTCAAGGCAAGGCCAACGCGCGGTAAAGTCAGGCGAACTTGCCGTCGATCCGCGGCCGGGCTAGGACAGGCCATGGTCTTGTTCGCGATGGTCGCATTCGTATCAACTGCCGGTGCTGCACGATGACGCCGGTCGCGCTCACCATTGCCGGCTCCGATTCCTCGGGCGGGGCGGGCATCCAGGCCGACCTCAAGAGCTTTGCCGCGCTCGGAGTCTATGGCGCCTCCGCGATCACGGCGCTGACCGCGCAGAACACCAAGGGGGTCAGCGGCATCCATCCGGTACCCGCTTCATTCGTCACCGCCCAGATCGACGCGGTGTTCTCCGACCTCGAGGTCGGCGCGGTCAAGATCGGAATGGTGGCGCAGGCCGAGACGATTGCGGCGATCGCCGATGGGCTGAGGCGCTGGGCGCCGCGCCATGTCGTGCTCGATCCGGTGATGGTCGCAACCTCGGGCGATCGGCTGCTTGCCGCCGAGGCGGCCGATGCGCTGAAGACCCTGCTGTTTCCGCTGGCCTCGCTGATCACGCCGAACCTGCCGGAAGCGGCGGCGCTGCTCAATGAGCCGGTCGCCGCAAGCGAAGCCGACGTCGAGCGACAAGGCAAGCGATTGCTGGCGATGGGATGTCGCGCGGTGCTGGTCAAGGGCGGCCACGGCCACGGCGCCGACAGCATCGACTATCTGATCGATGCCGAGCACAGCATCGCGCTGGCTGCGCCGCGCATTGCGACCGCCAATACGCACGGCACCGGCTGCTCGCTGTCCTCGGCAATCGCAGCAGGGCTCGCGACGGGCGAGAGCATGGAGACCTCCGTGCGCAACGCCAAGGCCTGGATCACCGAAGCAATCGCCGCTGCCGATCGTTTTGCCATCGGCCACGGCCATGGGCCGGTGCATCACTTTCACAAATATTATTGAGGCTCTTGTAGCCCGGATGGAGCCAACGGGTCGCGCGAACGCGCGCCCGATGACAGGCTCCGCGAAATCCGGGGCTGCACTTTCCGCGGATGCAGAACCCCGGATTACGCTTCGCTTCATCCGGGCTACGCTTCATCGCCGCTTCGAATTCGCCTCGTTCCGCCGCATTACGCAGGCCACACAACGCCTCTTCCACACAGCCGCGGCCGCCGATGTCGCCAGATTGTCGCACGCTGCTGTTATCCGCAGGGCAGGGGCGTACTGCTGATTCTCGTTAACTGTTTGTGGGGCCTTGGGTCGCGGGGATCGTCATCGCCTTGTCACAGGAATCTGTTAGGTGCACAGGCATGGGAAGTGACTCCTTGAGTGAAGAAAGTCCCGAGCGGCACTTTCGCACTTTGTTTATCTCCGATGTCCATCTCGGAGCCCGCGGTTCGCAAGCCGACCGCCTGCTGGACTTCCTCCGCTCTCACGATGCCGACACGATCTACCTCGTTGGTGATATCGTCGACGGCTGGGCGCTGAAGTCGAACTGGTACTGGCCGCAGACCCATAACGATTTCGTGCAGAAGATGCTGCGCAAGGCGCGCAAGGGCGCCAAGGTGATCTACGTCCCGGGCAACCACGACGAGTTCCTGCGCAAATATTACGGCACGCATTTCGGCGGCATCGACGTGGTGGAGAACACCGTTCACACCGGCGCCGACGGCAAGCGCTACCTCGTGATCCACGGCGACATTTTCGATCTCGTGGTGCAGAACGCGCGCTGGCTCGCCCATCTCGGCGACAAGGCCTACGACTTCGCGATCCAGATGAATCGCTTCGTCAACTTCTTCCGCAAGATGTTCGGCGTGCCGTACTGGTCGCTGTCGCAATGGGCCAAGCTGAAGGTCAAGAAGGCAGTGAACTATATCGGCGCGTTCGAGGCGACGCTTGCCGGCGAGGCGCGGCGCCACGGCTGCGACGGCGTGATCTGCGGCCACATCCACTACGCGACGATTCATGACGAGCACGGCATCCGCTACATGAATTGCGGCGACTGGGTGGAGAGCTGCACCGCGCTCGCCGAGCATGAGGACGGCCATTTCGAGATCATCACCTGGACCGACCCGGTGCGCCGGATCGCGCCGGTTCCGCGAGTGACGGCACGCGCTGCATGACGCATATCCTGGTCGCGACCGATGCGTGGCATCCCCAGGTCAACGGGGTTGTCCGCACGCTGACCATGATGGCACAGGCGGCGAAATCGCTCGGCGTCGAGGTGAGCTTCCTGACGCCGGACGAGTTCCGCACGTTCGCGATGCCGAGCTATCGCGATCTCCGGCTGGCGCTGCCCTACCGGGCCAAGGTCGCAAGTCTGATCGAGGCGGCGAGGCCCGACAGCATCCATATCGCGACCGAGGGCCCGATCGGGCTTGCGGTGCGCCGCTATTGCCGCAAGCGCGGCCTGCCGTTCACGACGAGCTTCCATACCCGCTTCCCCGAATACGTCTCGGCGCGGACGCCTGTCCCGGAGGCCTGGGTGTGGCGGGCGCTGCGCTGGTTCCACAGGCCGAGCCGGGCGGTGATGGCGGCGACCCCGGCGCTGGCAGCCGAGTTGCGTCAGCGCGGCTTCCGCAACGTGGTGCTGTGGTCGCGCGGCGTCGATACCGCGCTGTTCCATCCGCGCGACGTCGATCTCTGCCTGCCGCAGCCGGTCTATCTCAGCGTCGGTCGGGTGGCGGTGGAGAAGAACCTTGAGGCCTTCCTTGATCTCGATTTGCCGGGAACCAAGGTCGTGGTCGGCGACGGCCCGGCGCGGGCGGCGCTGGAGCGAAAATATCCGGACGCCGTGTTCCTCGGTGCCCGCCATGGGGAAGAATTGGCTGAGATCTACGCCGCGGCCGATGTGTTCGTTTTCCCGAGCCGGACCGATACGTTCGGTCTGGTGCTGCTTGAAGCGTTGGCGAGCGGCCTGCCGGTTGCCGCTTTTCCGGTCACCGGTCCCCGCGACGTGATCGGCGCGGCGCCGGTCGGTGTGCTTGACGAGGATTTGCGCCATGCCTGCCTGGAAGCGCTCAGCATCCCGCGGCAGGCCTGCGTCGATTTCGCCGCGCTCCACACCTGGCAGGCGTCCGCCCGGGTGTTCATCGACCGTTGCATGAACGTCCGTCCCGCGCCGCCGGATGGCGAGGGGGAGGCGTTCGAATTCGGTGCCGAAGAGCACCATTTCGCCGTCCTGCCGACACCACAGCCAAACTCACGCTAGTTGGGTCACGCTAAAGCGTCTTGCCCGCCAGCCCGTCGCCGCGATACAAATCGCGAATGACGGACACCGTTCTCAATCCACCCGTCGCTGCCGCGGACATCGATGCCGCCGCAAGGGTGGTCGCGCCGTTCGCGGTGCGCACGCCGCTCCTGACCTTCCCCGTTCTCAACGAACGCGTCGGCACCCAGGTCTTCCTCAAGCCCGAAATGCTGCAGCGGACCGGATCGTTCAAGTTTCGCGGCGCCTTCAACAAGCTTGCCTCGATCCCGCAGGACAAGCGGAGCGGCGGCGTCGTCGCGTTCTCCTCGGGCAACCACGCCCAGGGCGTCGCCGCGGCGGCCAAGATCCTCAACATGCAGGCGACCATCGTGATGCCTGCGGACTCGCCGATCACCAAGCGCGAGCGCACCAAATCCTATGGCGCCGAAGTCGTGCTCTACGACCGCGATCGCGACGACCGCGAGGCGATCGCCAACGGCATTGCCGGCAAGCGCGGCGCGACCTTGGTGCGCCCCTACGACGATCCCTTCGTGATCGCGGGCCAGGGCACCGCCGGCCGCGAGATCGCCGAGGACATGGCCGCGCTCGGACTGACGCCGGACATCGTGGTCGCGCCGGCTTCAGGCGGCGGATTGATCGCCGGCGTCGCAACCGCGGTGAAGGCGAAATATCCGCAGGCCCAAGTGATCGTCGCCGAGCCCGCGGGCTATGACGATCACGCCCTGTCACTCAAGGTAGGACATCGCGAGGCGCATCCGGTCGCGGCGCGGACCATCTGCGATGCGCTGATGGCGATGATACCGGGCGAGCTCACCTTTGCCATCAACAGCAAGCTGCTGGCGAACGGTGTCAACGCCACCGATGACGAAGTCGGCGCCGCCGTTGCCTTCGCCTATCGCGAGCTGAAGCTCGTGGTCGAGCCCGGCGGCGCGGTCGGGCTCGCCGCGCTGCTTGCGGGACGGATCGACGCCAAGGGCAAGAACGTCGTCATCGTGCTCTCGGGCGGCAATGTCGACACCGACCTGTTCGCGAAACTCGTTGCCTGACACCGGGTTAGGCACAGATGCTGCCGCGGTACATGAGCCGGCTCACGTTGCGCGTGCGGTCCATGGAACATGAATGCTTCGCGCGCCTCGCGTCGTGCGCGGGTCAAGCCCGGCAATGAGAGGATATGAAAAGTCTAAAGCGTGATGGCATTAAGTTCGATAGCCTGAATTTTTGAGGTAGTTGGCACATTCCTCGGAGGTGAAGGCGTCGAGCGCGTGGCCGATAGCGGCGCAGACTGCGTCGACGGTTCGCGCGGC